>Ga0222628_1000182_pt1 | contig 31712 bp, 40 predicted proteins | sample AntAcemetageno95_FD_179860 | JGI IMG/M metagenome (GOLD analysis project Ga0222628, IMG submission 179860) | Saline water microbial communities from Ace Lake, Antarctica - #95 | ecosystem: Environmental > Aquatic > Non-marine Saline and Alkaline > Saline | place: Antarctica: Ace Lake | collected...
CAGTTATTCTTGCATATCTGTTCTCTATTTCTTTAATACGTTCTTCTTCAGTAGTACCCAACAACTCCCATTGATTCTCTGTTATTTTTGTTATGGCAGCTTGAAGATCATCAAAATATCCAACTAAGAAACCGACATCCGTTGCGATTTCAAGCCAATTAATCCCTAATGTATCCGCTATGGCTTTTATGTCATCAAGAGTTGCATTTGCAAACCAATCAATTGTGTCTTCAAAAGAACCTTCATATCGAGCTGCAATCTCATCAAATCTAAATTGCTCAAAAACGACTTCATCTTGAAGGCCCATATCAACCTTTATGGCTACCAATTGCCTTTTCTCAAATTCTGCTAATCGTATAGCTGCTGCTTCGAGGTCTAACAATGCAGATGCCAAAGCCGCAATCGCTTCTGCCGAATCGCCCCCTGCTTGGAGACGTGCAATTTCAGCATTTAACCACGTAAGGGCTGATGACAAGGTTCCTTGTTCAAGATCTGCCAATACTTGTGTAATGTCTGCTTGACCCTCTACATCCCCAGTAATTATCATGTCTGACAGATATCCTTCAAAATATGCTTTCGCACCTACTATACGACTTTGGATGAGAAGATTTTCATTTTCTAAAACTGTTAACAATGCTTCAAAAGATGAGGCTTTCGCAACCTCTGATGCTAATAAAGCTGCTTGTTGTAGTTGATTTGCTTCTATTTTATTTGCAATTTCAACCTGCATCCCCGAAGCTGTCGTGGATCCTAATCCATACAACATTCCCAGGGCTTCATAAATATCATTGAAGTCATCAACAACCCCTCTCACGATTGATTCCATTTGCGTTTCATGTAAAGATTTCTCAGCATCTGCAAGTTGTTTTGCAGCGTCTTCAAGGGCATCATAATATTCACCGCTTGCCCCGGCGATGGAAAGTAAGGCTGCATATAAGTCCTGCCCGGATTCAGTCGTAAGGTCTATCCCTTCAATTAGATCACGGAAACCTTGTTTTGTGCCCGGCATAACTAAATCAAGTTCCATGAATGATTCTGATAGACTACTGCCCAAGAATGCAAGCTGTTCAGCTTCAGTAAAAAACGCATCGTAATAAGATTCTATTGATTCAGCAAACTTTTCAAAACCCCCAGCGGCCTCAATAACAGCTTGGCTCATGGCTATGGCTTCTTCGGCTGTTCCTTCAAAAGCCTTGCCCGTCATATCAAGGACTGATAAGAATATCTCTTTTTGCATTACAAGACGGACAGCTGTTTCGTAAAGACCTTCGTCTACCTGTTGATATTGTTTAATTATCGGCCCGAACAAATCTTCAGCCATGGTGTCTGTTAGATTTGCAAAGAATGCTTGCATGGCTTTATCGATTTGCTCTGCATTCAGCCCGTTTAGATTGATTTGCATTTTTGGGATGATATAATCATATACTGCTTGAACATCAGTTCCTAATCCTTTGGAAAGAGCCACCATAGCTTCACCAATATTCTTAAAAATATCAGTCAGTAATCGAATTACGTCCTGGTCAAGTTCTGCATATTCAGTCCAGCGCTCATCTTTATCACTGTGGACCAATCCTCCTTCCGTGTGCTTGAAAAGTCTTGCAAAAGCTACTGCTGTAATCTCCATGCCTTGCAAGATTTTTCCAAAATCTATATTTCGTAATTCAATACCTGCTGCCTCTAAAACTTGCCAGCCCCCACCACCAAAGATTTTCCCAAGCAGGCTTGCAAGGAGCCCCCCTGTAAATTTCATTAACATGCTAACTATTGGATCAAGAGACAAAAATTTTGCAAAAGCGTTTGAAAACTCCTCCCATTTATTTTCAATCTGAGCATTCCACTCCATTTCAGGACTGCTAATCGCCCCATACCCACCACCGACACTGCCACTCCCCTTTACTATTGCTGTTACAAGACCTGTGATATTTTGATTCAGGTCCTGAATTGCATGGTAAATATCCAACAATGCTGCGTACTGGTCTGCATTGACATCTTCAAGCATTTCGAAGGCGTTTGATATGGACTCGCTGGCTGTTCCCGGATCTGCTCCAAGGACTGTGCTTTGTGGAAGTTGTGCCACAGAGGGTGCGGAGCCACTTCCTCCAGAAAATGATCCGCCTATTTGTGCTAATATAGCCCCCATCATTACCGCCATGGCCGCTACCATAGCGAAACCAGCTATGGGAATTGATCCTTGTGCTGTCGTAGCTGCAACCGCATTGACAAGAGCTTTCTTTAATCCTATGGCAATCTCAGCAGCAGCAAACACCATTTCGGCGGTGTGCATAGCCTGCCTCGCTGATGAATTTTCCTCAAACATTTGCGCTGTTGCACCAAAGAGCTGACGATACCCAGACAATTGGCTCTTCATCATTGTTTCTTCAATATCACCGATCTTTTCAAGGGCCTTGGTCCTTTTATCAATATCGTTTATCTTGTAGGCTTCCTTCCGAGCCTCTGCAAGTTCCTTCTGGATCTCGGCCTGCTCTTCATACATCTCCATAAGTTCCTGCATGGAGATCACAACTTTACCAATGTCATCCGCCATAGTATTAGCAAAGGTATTGCCAGAAAAAGAATCCCCGGCCTGCTTCATTAAATCATCTAACTCCTTGAAATAGTCTGTAGTTTTCTTGACTTCTTTCGCCACCGCTGCCAATACCTTTTTAGCATCTGCGAAACCTGGACCAAGTTCTATGTCAAAGTAAAGATCCTCTTGATTGATAAATGCGAATAAACCTGAAGGATCTTCATCGGGTAGATTTGCCAGCCCCCAAGCCAGCTCCTTTATTGCAGTGACTAATGCTTTAGCTTGTTCTGCGGCTTCCTTCATTGCTCTCTTTTGAGCATCTAAATCTTTGACAATCTTTGCCGTGAATTCGGTCGATGCGTCTGCCTTTTGTTGAGCCGCTGAAACACTTCCGTCAGCCAATTCCTGCTCTAACGCGATCTGATTTCGTGCCAATTCTTCAAGCCGTTTGTCGTTTTCCGCATATCTGGCCGCGTATTCCATATTAGCCTTAGCAGCCGCTTCAAATCTTTTTACACTACTCTTAAATCCCAAGGCAGAGCCAGGTCCGTAAAGAAGCATCTGCGCTGATGTGAAAGTTCCGCCAAACTTATCAAGGAGCATAGCAAGGCGGAGCACTTCAGCTTCCACGCTAATCAGGGTGATCCTAAATGATATTCCCCAGTTAGTTATTGTTTCCTTGTTTTTGAGAAGCCAATTGTTTAATTCTATTGTACTTTCGATAATAGATTCATATGCGGGTTTCATTAACCCTCTTAAAATCTGAGTAGCAGTTGTTTCAATGGTTGATTTCACAGCTTGCCATTGCTTTTCAAGTAGCTCTGTAGCTGGACCAAAACCAACGAGTAAATCCCCTATATGTTCAAGTACGGTTCCTTCTGCCCGCCATGTCTTTAAATTTTTGTCAAGCTCCGGATCTATTGCTCTGAGAGTTTGAAGCATCATAGACGTTGCAGCATTTGCACCGGTCATGACAGCTCTGATTTCAGAGTTAATCTGCTTCATGATTTCCTGGCCTGCGGTCATTAAAGGTAGTGCATTTGAGATCCTTGTAAAGCTCTCGACCTGTTTTTCGTTTGAAGCGTTAAGGAACACCCCGGCCCTGGCAAAAGCGTTCGCAAGAGCGGTGGTTTCTTTTCCTGAAAGAAGCGTTTTGGCTGCCAGGTTTTCAAGGATAGGAACCATAGCCGTTGAATATTTTAGACCCAATTCCCATTGATCAGAGAGAGAGACACCCTTTGAACGCTCAGTGAAAGTAACCACCATGGCCGCTAAACCTGCAACAGACTGAGCGTAATCTTCAACCGCGTTAAAACCTTTTTCAAATGCCACCACAAATGGCCGGGTAGCACGCTGAAGCACATAAAGAGACGCCGCTATGCTTGCTGATATAGCCAGGTAATTCTTTTTAAACTTGTGCATCATGGAAATTTGCTTTCCATATTGCTGTTCATTAATCTGTTGTATTTTGGTGGCCTTGGCCCTCTCAGCCCTTACCATATCATCAATGGTGGCACGGCCGCTTTTTTTGATTGCCTTAAAAGACGCTTCAGCTTGAGCCCGCATAAGATCATAAGCAGCACCACTCTTGATCCCCAAGTTTCTATAATTTTTCTCAAACACCTTCGCGCCGTTTTTGATCTCATTCAGAATATTCTTTTGAGACTTATAAAACCGATTAGGATCTAAATCAATTTCAACAAAGATTTTTCCTATTCTATGAGTTGCCATTATTTCGTACCCAATATGTCTTTAACTTCATCTAATGTATCTGCAACGGCGGGGCGCATAAATGGTTTTGAAAATTCAAAGATGTCAGCATAAAAAGCATAGTAATTGCCCACATAGACACGCACGTTTTGTTTTTCAAATTTTTCAACACCATAGTTTTCTTTCTTTTGGACCACTCTTACACTTTTCAATAGTTCCCCGAAATCTCTTTTAGTCCACGGCACTCCGGCATATGGCCCGCTCTTATACATTGGCCTACTAATGCCGGTTGTTTTACCTGTGCCTATTTGACTTCTCAATCGCCTCACTACGGCATCCTTGATGACATTAGCTGCTTTTAAAACTCTCTTCTTTGATATATAAGAGAAGTCCTTATATGCCTCCTCTGGTTTCCAATATTCAACGCGCATAATTATTCACCCTTCCAGCCTCATGGTTTTTCCTCTGACTTTGGTTTAAATTCGTGAAAGGCGGCGCGGACTTTAGACAGACATTTCCATTGATCATCAATGCCTCCAGGATAGAGGTCCATAACGATCTTGACGGCGGGGATTGATAAATCTATCACCTGCCCCATGCCAGCGGTTATCATTTGACCTCTGACAATCATATACACCTCTACTGCCTGCCGATTCTCCGGCATCAGGTCAACCCAACACATCTCGCAAGGGGGCTCCTCCGGGGGAGTACGTTCCGCGTACATAGCCCGGCACTGATCGCATTTCGTCGATACAGTGCCATCATCATACTCTATCCTGGATTGGGCTTGGTCGTCCGAGAACCCGATCCAGGCAAGGAGTTTTTTGACTCTGCTTCCGCCTCCTGTACCCCAGATTCCTGCAAAAGCTGAATACATCGCTGGACAAACATGGAGATTAAGGGGTTTTCCATTGCCTTAACTTTCTCAGCAATGGTCCCTTTTATCTCTTTTCCATTCAGCGTAAATTGCTCAACGTCCTGAATGACATAATCCACGAATTCCTCGTTCTCAGCTTTCTTCTGTGCTGCCGTTAAATCAACATCACTTGAAACCATATCCATCGCGCGGGTTTTAGGATTGAAGACATGCTCTTTTTTCTGCTTTTTCTTCTGACTTCGATCCTTCCACAGTGACGCGGGATTCCGAATCTTCATCCTTGGGCCATTCTCGATTGGATCATCGTAGATTGGCTCCAAGGTATTCGGATCTAAATGACTATAAAAAAAAGTGAACCACTGGCCTTCATCAGCAGTGTTAATATCTAAAATCATAATAAATCCCCCTGTTGTTAAAAGGTTTAAGCACTGAGATACATGAAAGCACCAGAGACTTGACCTTCGAATGAAGTCTTCCCCAATCCATTCCGATCTGCTTCAACATTTCCAGCCTTGGTCATTAAGATGTGGCCAGAGGTTCCGATAGTCCAATAAGAAGACGAATTGATCCAGAATCGAATACCTGACGTAAGAAGACTGGGACCGAGTTTCACGCTATCCTCAACTGCTGACCTTAGCGTATTCTGCGGCACATCCGTAGGATCATAAAGACAGCTTCCAAGCGAAATAGTTCCACCATCTGAACTATCATACTCAAAGACGTCTACGTCTACGCCAAACTCGCCGGCATCCACCGTTCTCCTTGTCATACCTGAAATCGTATAGGTTCCGGCACCAAGGATCTTCGTTGTGGGTCCGAGTGTTACCTTTTGAAATCTACCACTAAGCGTGGTCGCACGATCTGCCATGATAATTACCTCCTGAAAGTTAAATGGTTACTGTTGCATCAGGGCAAACAAAAAAAGGTAGCCGCTGATGTGCTGGCACCAGCATGCCACCTTTTGAATGTTTCTTACGTCAGTCTATCGCCTGGCCAGGCTTAGTTTCTGAACCCTGATTGTTACGCAAACTTCTTTTCTTCAATGCCCATTGCGCTCTTTGCTGCTTCTTTTTGCTTTTCGCTTTTCATTGCCCTGTATAACCTGTTCGTTGCCGTGTTTATAATCATAGTTGCCAAATGTCCCGCAGGCACTGAGGTGTCAACAAAGATTTTGTAACCCGCTGCCTTTAGATCAGAGCAGAAACCAAAATCCTCACCTATCGGCATTCCGTCCGCACCGTATGATGCTTTGTACCAAGGACGCGGTAATTTCCGAAAAACTTCCATATCGTACATAATACATCCACATCCTGTAGCGTCCACTTCTACGAGTTCATCTTCCTCCCAATCGTCGATACTGGCATAGGCTTGTGTGTGTTCGTCTACGTCAACTAACTTAATCATCAAACTATCAAACGGAGGATAACGACGGTGGACAAGTGCCCCCACTACCGGAAGATTATGGGATAAAAGTTTAGTAACCGTTTTTGGGTGATACACCTGATCGATATCACACATGAGCAATTTTGTGGCTCCCATCATTTGAGCTTTTTCAACCATGTTATTTCTAAGCTCATGAATCGGCCCGGTCGAATCTTCGTATAAATACATATAGTCTGGTTTCTCCATCTGAATAAACGAATGAAAAAAACTTGATGGCACCCACGGAAAAGAAAGTGGAACGCCTATTGCGAGCCTTGTATTAGATACACGCATTTTCAATAAACCCCCTTATTTTATTGATTGTTAATGGTTTATCCTGTAATTCCTTCCGCCAGATTACAAGAGTCCTATATTCAAGTTTCATTTATATCCCCCCTGTCGGTATAATCCAGTTACGTTCTATCCCAGCCTCTTTTGCAAAGATCTCTTTTGCATGATTCCAAGCAAATAAAACTATATCCAATGGGTTATCCTCTTTGAATTGTTCATAGGACACGATCGGTACATGCATCCCAGGTGAGAACTTCCCCTGCTTCTCCGGCGTTGTATCGTAAATCTTCGACACAATATCCGGACCAATATCGCAGTAATTGAGTACGATGGTGCTTTTCGCTGCCGCCCCGTACCCGACGACCGGCTTTTTTATGTCTATCAATCGTTGCTTTAATCTCTTTGCACTGAACTTCACTAATTTTCCAAAACTGTTGAAAACATCGAAATTGTCAAGCCCCTCAGCCTTAATTGCATCCTCAACCTTTTCGCGTAACCCCGGCTTTCTATGTCCCACAAAATACCGAATTGACCCGCCGTGAGTCCATAAGAACTCAAAATCCATTATCTCAAGGTCGTATAAATACAAGGTCTTTTGCATCGAAACTATTGAACTGTAAAACGTGTGCTCGTTATAAAACTGGTCATATTCCAACCGACTGATAATATTTCCAAGATAAGGCTCTTCATTTATCCAGACCCCATCAGGAGCCAGCATTCGCTTGATACCATCCAAAACCCCGCGCCTGTTTGAAATATGAGCGAATGAATTGGCCGACACGAAGACATCAGTTTTTGGCCATGCACTCGCTACGTTTCCAAAGTTCTCAAATGGATAAGGATAAACTCTCACACCCTTAGCTCTTGCCACATCATTAACACTCCCGGATGGATCGAAACCGAGATGTACATTGTCTTTAAAATGCTCAAGAAATGTCCCATCGTTGCTTCCAATTTCCATGATGCAGCCGTTTTTCGGCATAAATGATTTCTTTATCTTGTCGGCCAAATTTGCAAAATGTTTAACCATGCGTTGTGAAGATCCGGTGAAGAAAGAATAATCCTTATTAAACACCTCAGAGCTGTCCGGGCATTCTCCGATCTGGGCCGTGAAACAGTCAGGGCAAAAATACACTTGGAGATTGTAGAACCACTCATCCTTAAAATTCTCAGGAGTCAGGAAGTTATTGGCTATCGGTTGCCGCCCCAAGTCTAAAAACATCTTGCAATTACTTTCACAGACCCGGCATTTCATCCCTTCACTCCCACAAAGCCACACTGCCACGGGACGGGTTCCACGAAGTACGGATCATCAACTGCCAACTGTTCAACCTTCTTGAACCCCGCCGTCCCCATTGCCATTTTCAAAAGACCTGCGCTGTAAAAATATCGATGTGGAGATTCCTGCACGTAAGAATAAATGTAAAAATCGTTAAGATGCTTCAAGTCTCCCGGCGTCGGATTGTCAAAATATCGTTTTGCCAATATATCAAAATCTGGAACGACTATCCTAATCTCCCCACCCGGCTTTAAAATATCCAACCAATGCTTTAATGCGCCCTGCCCTTCATCCCATGACAAATGCTCAAGCAGATGCCCGCAATAAATTTCATCTGCCGTGTTAGGTCGGTATGGCAAATCCGTTACATCTGATAATAGATCCGGTTTTACGCTTTCAAGCTGATCAACATTTACAAAGCCTTTCTTTGGATATCCACCACATCCAAGATTCAACCGAACTGCATCCTCACCCGGGACTGTAGTTTTCCCGTAATACATTTGATTATGCCAAAAATCTTCGCCCCATTTTTCCGCAAGGTATTTATCATTTTGAGCAATAACCTCTCCGTAAGTTATCAACCCAGATTCTTCCAATGCCTTGAATGTCTGAGACCCCTCGTGATGGACATATACATCGTTGGCAATCCCCATCTTGTACCCTGCTTGCCTGGCCCTGAAACCAAAATCAATGTCCTCACCACTGCTCGGCCACAATGTTTCATCAAGGTACCCGATGTCGTCAAAGATCTCCCTCTTAATGAACATGGAAATCGTTGCAAAATTAACGTTATGAGCCCGGCCCTCATTTTCTTCACTGAATTGTTCTGCGGCCTCGGCCAATTCTTCCGTTGTTTGATAAGATGAAATAACTGTCTGCTGCACCCCGGCACTGTAGTTTGTCATAGGTGCTACAATGTCAAATTCGTCCAACCAGGCTAAAAGCCGTTCTGCCCATCCTGGTGTAACAAAGATATCGTTGTTAAACAGACAAATCACGTCCCCTTTTGCATCCCTGATCCCCTGGTTTGCCGCAATCGGGAAGCCTTTATTATCTTTATTGCGAATTATCCGAGTCTCGTTGAATCCTGAAAACGGCGGTTTGTATGGTGGGTCTGATCCGTTGTCAATGCAAATAATTTCATAGGTTCCAGCTTCCGTATTCTCCATAATTGCCTGGATACAGTCATTAGTCATGGTATGCTGGTTCCAGATCGGTATGACAATAGAGAGCAACCCCTTTTGAGCTTCCTTCTTTTCCTGTCCTGGTCCTACCATTTTCAAATACCCCCTTGCTATTTGTTTGGCTTCGTGGTTTTTAGTAACGTACCCATAAAGAAAATCCGAATCATCCTGGTTATATTTGTTAAGTTCGCCTTCTATCCAATCTCGGGTTAATGGGATATTATATCGCCTGCCTGAGAAGTTGTGCTTTGCAATCTCGTTTATGTTCTCTTGCGTGATGTATCCATCTCCTATTGCGCCCATATAATCCCGATTATCAGCAACCAAGACCGGCTTGCCTTGCGCCATTGATTCCAGGGCCCCCCTGCCAAGTGTAATACAAAGATCCGCCCACTCTATTTGATCTTCAATCGGTATTTCTGGGTCGCTATATCGAAGCTCATAATAACGCCCCACTGTCTCTATTTCACCCAGGAACTTAAACGGACACGGGTCGTTTTCATGTCTTCTGATGACCAGGATCTTTTCCAAAAACTCCCCAGGCCTCTTCTGCTCTCCTATCACAATAGGTTGCCCGATTACCTCGCTGAGTATCCCATATTTCAGGTTGTGAGCTTTTACTTCTTCACTTATCGACACATATTTCTGGGCACCGGGGTAAATCCATTCATTGTCAACTATCCCGTGCGATATACATATTTTAGGTGCTGGGTTTCCTTTGATCCTGTGAAGGAAATGACTGCAAATAATCAAGTCGTATTCCCGGTCAAGGACTTCCTCTGGTTCCGAAGAGACCATCACTTCGTGGCCCATATCAGCCAAAGTGTACGAAAGGCATCGCATAAACCGTCCCGATCCGCCTTCACCGTTCACATAATATGCTGTAATCAAAATTTTCATTCAGTTATAAGCCCATATTGCACAAGGTATTTCATTATTTCACCGGTCCCTTGAACATTGTTTGCAAATACCCGACCATGGCCACCATGCCGCTTTATATAAACCGCTCCAGGCTCTTTTGTTCTCCTGAATGTGTATCCTTCCATATACGCCTGAAACAATAATGGATAATTAGGCCAATCAGTATCTTCATATCGCAAGCCTTTTTTAAAAGCCATATATCCGCAACAATCGGTATAAAGTGTTTCCCATTCCCCCAATTTTTCAGCCATTATTTCTGGTGTAACATGCACCTCATGTTCTTTATAATAACGGAGCGCAATAATGTCAGCGTTTACGTTACTAATCTCCCGTAAAGCATTTCCGAGTAATATGTCATCGGCTGAAAAATAGAACATATAATCACCAGTGGCCGCATCTATTGCCAAATTACGAAGGAATCCCATTGTTGCAGATTGATCGTGGTATAAGATTTTCGCACCCCCAGGGATATCTTTTAACCCGTGGTCGCGTCCTAAAACAATGATGATCTCATAGGATGGGTAGGTTTGCGAATGTATGCTCTTCAACCAGCGTGGAATAAATACTCCGTATCCGTTGTAAGCAATAGTAAAGACTGTAATTTTCATGGTGTCCGTTTTCCTAACCGTTCCCCAACTTCTTCAACCGTTTTCCCTGCCATACAGTCCTGGCAGATTTCAAGCTCTAATTTCTGAGCCTTTTCAGCGTAATATAATTGCTTACTCCTTGCCGCTGATAAATCCTTCCACGTACCAACCACAACCTCATGCCGCCAATCCTGGCAGCACAATAGGACATTCCCATTGGCAGCAATTGGCATGGTCCATGATGGCACAGCACAGGGGGGTTCTATTAGCCGCTTTCTCTGTATTGTCTCCGGCGTAGCCTTACAATTCCCGGCCCTGGATGTTGCGACCTTTAAAGACCCCGCCGGGGCACAATCAACCCTATCGAATTTTTTCAAAATCGGGGCGTCAATAATTCCATTAGTGGCTATCTCAAGGGATATGCCTGGCAACATCTCCCTGGCATATTCAATCCACTTGCCTAAACGTGAATCCATTGTAGGCTCATAATGAAGGAGGTATCCAATCCGGCTTTTATAATTGTTATCCTTCAGCCATTCGATTATCGTTTTGTAACAGGCAAAAGACATCTTCTTTTCTGTCTTGCCCTTGTAAATATCGTCAAATGGGCAATACCTACAATGACCGTTGCAGGCTGTCATGGTCTGTAAATAAACTATTTGGGGCATTGGTATCATCGTTTAATCCAAGCTGGTCAACACTTCAAAATCCACATGATACGCCCAAACCCTCACCGTTCCTGTGGGCGTAACATGGTCCTCAACGATAAATGCAGCACTTATCCTTCGCATCCACACAAGGGTTGATCCGGTGACTATAAACTGTTTCTCATCGTATAAAGTTTTCAGGTCTGTGTAACAATTTTCAATCTCCGTGGTTCCCGATGCCGAGCTAAAAAGGCTAAATTGCACAATAACATCTTTATAATGCTCGGTAAAATTCCGGTTCGATGTGATTGAAGATATTGAATAAACCGCATATGGATAACTTGCACCGTCTGGCACCTGCCCTTTATAAAGCCTTGAAGATATACGATCACTTAAATCACTGCCTAATAATTGTCCCCATATCGCTGTGGTTAAATCCTTCACGACCGGTTCCTAAATTCAACACCCGTGGTATCTTCAAAAATAACATCCGGTGTATCCATCCAGACAACAGCATAGGGCTCGTTTAATGTTTTTACGTCAAATGACACATGATACGCCCAAATCCTTTGTGTTCCTGTGGGTGTGGTGTGATCCTCTACCAGGAATGCAGTATTGGACTCTCGCATCCATATCAGGTCTTCTTCTTCTATGGAAAAATCATTCTCATCATAAAGGGTTAGTAAATCTGCATACATATCTTCAATTTGTTCCGTTCCCGACGCCGAGGAAAAGAGAGAAAACTGTACGACCACATTTTCAAAATCTTCCGTAAATGTATGCTCTGGTACATCCGTTACCACGAAAAATACGGCGTAAGGGTAAGTAGTTCCTTCAGGTGCTTGGCCCTTAAACATCCTATTTTGGATGCGGGCCGATAATGCGCTACCTGATAATTCCCCCCATATTGCTTCCGTCAAATTCTTCATCAAACTGCCTCTTTGCACATGATGTCAAGATACTCATTTTTCTCATTCGGGTTAATCGGCGGTCCGTCAATATTGAAATAACGGTTTCCAAACTTAATTCTGTGTGATGTTCTTATGCCGCGCCGGTATCTGATACGTATACGGTGTGTAAGTTCGCCAGATAACTGTTTTGACATTATGCGCTCGGTTGCTGACAGGGGCCAAATAGCTGCGAAAACGGTGGCCGTGTCGTGCCAGACAGTAGTAAAATTTCCCATACCGTCACTGACCTTAGTGGTATGCTGTAATGTAATCCTTTTATTGAGATCCCCTATAGGCATTTATCAATCCACCAAATAGCCGCTATAATAACGGCAATACCCGCGTATCAACTCAATACTCGGCGTCGGGAATATGGGTAGGGCTTGCTGTTGCATTAAGTCACCGATCGGCATATTATCCAAACCATTACAGAAATATAAGTCCAGAAAACCACATCCAAAAATCTGATTTCAAAGTTGATTACCCAGTTTATAAAGTCTAAAAACATCAAAAAACCCTCTCCCCCTATGGTGGCTTGGAGAAACCGCCAGGGGGTAACGGCGTTCAGGGCAGAGAAGGGGATGCCCCTATCTCCAAGTTGTTTAAAATTTATCTTGACTTTTCACTTTTAAAATACTAATATTTTCATTGGAGTGATTAACCCTTGTCGATGTCCCGGGATATCGCTTGGGGGATACAGGAGGCGCGTCACTCTAAGGAAATCATGAAAGTTAATTGGCCATTGATTAATAATGATTTCCTTCGTCGTCTCCAGCCCCAAATGTTAATAAATATAGACTGTTCCGTTAGTTGTTTCAATTTCCGTAACAGCACATTCATCATATTCGGAATCGCCCCGATATACATAATCGTCAGGGTTGCAATCCTTCAACTTTTCTATTAATTCTTTTACTGTCATCGAAACTCATCCCAAAGTCTGGCACTCGCAAGAAGCCGCATCACAGTCTCGTTTTGCCTATATGACTGGCTACTCATTACCTGCGCTTCTCTGTTGGTATATAAGTCGCCAGCAATGAGCAGACATGCGGCTTTTATCTTGTATGGTACTAAGGCCGCAGTCGTCCACCCCGCCTGAAACTGGATCTTGATCGGCTTCGTGGGCCAGCGGGTGAATGATGGCCAGGTTTCTCCGTATGACAAGACTATGCTTCCACATTGGGAACCGGACGTTTCGATCAGGTAATCCGTGGTCAGCGTCATGGTTTCGGTGCTTTTATTCCCGTCCGAATCCACTTCATCATATGACACGGCAAGGCTTGTCGTTTGAAGGTTCCCGAAGGGTAGCTTGATCCTGTCACCCGCCGGCCATTCGTCAAGGTAATACTCCCAAGTTGCTGTCAATAATGTTCTGCGGGTGATGTCCTCAACGTAGTCCCGCGCTGATTTGATGATATTGTTTAGCAGGTCGTCTTCAACCGTTGTCGCGGTCAGTCGGATAACCGTTGTGGCGAATTCACAAGTTGCCAGCAAGACCTTTGCAACTGTCCTCACGTATTGCTTCACGCCGGTATAAGCGATTTCTTGTACTGCATTGTCATTGACCGTTGTAACCTGCGTGAAGGCTCCCGTGGGCCAATCGGTATAGGTGATATCATCATCTGACTCTTGGACCTTCACATCAACGGTCCCGGTCGCACCATTGGTCCCTGAGTTGAGAACCACAAGGGCGGTATAACCGAGTACATCGATTCCATCTCCTACATGCGTGGTGTAATTGTTTTGGATTGCGTAAACGTCTGGCACAAGACTCTGACTTTCATCCACATTATCAGAAAATGACCCGCTGTCTACACGAAGATGGAGCTTGAGAGATGCCAAAGTAATTGGATATAACACTGAAGCCGTGTTTAAAATCACTTGCATGGTTTACCTCTGTTCCACATATCCCTGGACGCTAACACCCCCAATTGTCCTTTATAGTCAGGCCGTCATAATGACCGGCCCACTATTTAGGCATCCACTTCCTGCCACATAAATGAAAATTCCGCGCTGGCCGTGTTTGCCGCAAAACTACATGCAGCCACATAATAACCAGGAGCCAGAATCAACGAACCGTCAAGATCGATGTCACCAAATGGGCCTTGGGTGAATAGGTTTGTCGCCCCTGTGCCATACATTCCAAACACCTGTTCAAGTACCGGGATACCCCCAGTCAAGACAGCGGCATCTAAGGCGATACCTACGCCTGCGGCGCCACCCTTTAAGCGATTCCTTGTGTCAATCGTACTGACAAGGGCGGTCGTCGGAGCAGATCCAGTCATCAACCCAATCCATGTAGCGGCTGTCGGTGCCAAAACGGTGAAGGTATATCCGAATCGCAACATAACCAGATTTTTTGTTGAAGCTGGCGGGTTGGCTATCAAAAGGCCCGTGTATGGAGTTGCGTACAATGCTGTGAGCGCCACCGCCGCCTGATTTGCGACCACGTAAACCTGAGCGTTCTTTGTCGCCTCATAATACTTTCCGCCCCCGCACTGTGTTACGAGAGCACCTTCCTCATTCGTCCGTAGTGGATTTACGCTCCCACTGGATGCTGAAATCGCACCCACTCTTGCTTCTGCTTGCATTTTAAAATCCTCCGTTATGGTAACGCTTCTGTAAGCGCATAGATTAACGAGATATCCTCAACCCAGTTTCCGTCATGGTAAATCCATCTTACACCTGTGTTGACTTCGTACCCGGTTGAACCCTCCGGTGGATCAGTGGGCTTCGTATCTCCATCCCACCAATTCCACCTTTGAATGGTTGTGACAAGTTGCACGGTCATAGCCTACCTCCCTTATGCAGCTTCTATATAGGCACCGTCATCAAGCGGTACATACCAGACAGAAAACTTTGCTGCCCCTGAAGTCAACGCTATAGTCGTGGATTCAATGCCAAGCGCTCCGCCGACTCCGACTTGACCAACTATGTAGGGTGTCGGTTGCGCCATTGATGCCCCAATACCGCTGAATGTGGTTGCACCTCCGATGGTTCCTGCTGCTAAAATACGTATGCCTACTGCTAAATCTGAAACAGTCAAAGAAATAGCACTAAGGTCAACCTGTGCCCCCCCGGTTGGCGTGAAATAATACTTTACCAATGTGGCAAGCGTCGGCAGAACGGTTGTGATTTCCCCGACAATTTGATTAACCAGAACTCTCCCATTGACAACGGTAAATAACGGCCAAACCGCTATTCCGCCCCAGCCTGTAGCGGCCAGAACGGCTGTATCAACCCGCAGTCCATAATTAATGTCAGCAATTCTTGCAATCGTGCTTGGGTTATAGTTCGCCATATTTTTATCCTCCTTTGGATAATGGCATGGTCATCTTTCCAGACCACCCAGGTTTATAGTTAGGCGGGCATATTTCAGCCCGCCATGGTTATCGGTTTACATCGCGGTGGGAGGTGTAGCCTGCTTGTATCTGAAACCGTCCAGGATATACATAGCACTGACATAATTACCACCATTACCATCGGCAAAGGTCGGGTGCAGCCAATCGTACCCGTCTGTGAGCATGATGGAGGGAACATAAAACGCCCACATGCAGTTGTTACCACCCGCCTCTCCATCCAAGGTGAAGGTAGCAGCGGCGGTCAATGCCGTCCACACATCGCTGGTCTGTGCGGTGATATTCTTCCACCCGCCCCAGGTAGCCGTGACAGCATAGGTTCCAGCCAAGGCAATCGCTTCCGTTGCACCCTCTCTGAATGTCAAAACAAGCTGGGTTCCATCAACGGCGTAATCCTCGTGCATCATAAGCCACACACCATCGGCGTTCCCAAGGTAAATGGGCCGACAAGTTGCAGCGATCGCATTACTCAAGACCGGCGCATGGCATTCAATGGTCGGGAATGTTTCTGGTGAAAATTTCATAGTCATAATAACGTCCTCCTTTTAAATTACTGAAATGTTTTGATTAACCGCCTCTTTGCTATAATCCCAAGTAATTAATTGATGATTACTTGGGGTTTAAAAGAGGCGGTTAAATGTCAAGTTAAATTAAATGGTTAAATCGCATTATGCACGAGTTGCAAGGGCGACTACGTGCGACTGAGTTGATGTGGACCCGCCCTTGTATGGCGTTAATGCACTCGCTCTAACCGTTTGTCCATCCAGCCGAACCACGAATTTCAGGACTTCCTCGTCCTGTAAAAATTGCACATGAATGGAGGTTTCCTGCCTTATTCCGCCTTTCTCCGCAAGAAGATACCCGTTGCTCAGATCGGCAAACATAATATCGCCCAAAGTTCCAAGGGTCGATGCCTGCTCAATGGGATTTACTGGCCTTCCGAGAAGCGCTCCACCTGGAGCATTTGACAGAGTGTTCCCTGGCGGCAGGTACACCGGTACTCCACCAACCCCAACTGCAAGGGACATGGTTAAAAGCTGCGGCAAAATGTTCTGGTTGATGTACCATTCGGCGCTCGTTAAAGATCCTGCGAACATGCGCGAATACATCTTGATTACATTCTCTGCCAAAATAGTCTCTTTGGTCTGCCCGGTTTCCTTGGCAACTGATACCAGACTCCCTGAATTCAGGATGCCCATAGGCTGTCCAGCGCCCGTACCTCTGACAATTAGATCATCAGTCTTAAAACCAAAGGCCTGAACGAAGCCCTGCGTAACCCAACCCGCCAGGGCCACAGTATCAGCCATCAATTCCTCAGTGAGGTAGCACACTCCGATCATTTTATGGAGATTAAGCTCGATTTCCCTGAATGTCGGCTTACTCGCAATTGCAGCGGCGGCCTCGTTTTTCATGTAAACCTGAATGCCACCCCAAGTAGTCGATGCTCTGGAGGTTTCGTCAACGCCATTCAACTTGATCCCGTTGGAATTCCCAGAAATCTGAATGCGCTTGCACTTTGCAGCCAGAAGCCCCGTTGCGATTACCTGTTCCAGAAGTTCAGAACTAAAGTCAGTCTGAACAAGAAACCCTCCTTCACTGGGTACGGTTTCATTCAAGCCAGTGGCTGCATTTTGGATTACACCCTGATTCCTCAACCGAGGGTCAACCATCCCGCCTGGTTTCCCGGCGTTTATAACGGCACTCAACTGTTCGCCGAGAGTGGCAAACCGATCCTTATCTCGGACTACAATCCCACTGCCTTTGCTATTCTGTGGGGCAGGCTTGGTTTCAGGTGCGGATATCGGTGCGCTCAATTCTGCAACTATCTTTTCCTGGCGTACCAGCGCATCCACATCTATTCGGGTTTTGTCGATCTTGTTCATCATTTCGCTCTTTAGAGCCGTTTCTTCCTCGGTCGGATCGCGGTTTTCTGCGATACACTTTGCATCAATATCACCGATTTTCTTCATCAGACTGGCGATATCTTCTCTGTATTGTGTTACAGTTTTCATCTCAAAAGTCCTCCTTATCCTGTTGGGGCCATTATTTCGGCCTGCATTAATAGATATTCTGTGCTTCCTTCGGTAATCGCATGGTCTTCGGCTGGCTCGGCATCTCGCAGAGGGGTTTCTTCAGTTTGGGCATCTCGCACATCCTGACCATCGCTTTCAGTTTGGGCATCTCGCACATCCTGAATAGCGGCAAACCCTTTAGCCAATATTTCCTTAGCCTGACTTCGAGAACAACCTCCTGCCTCTCGCAGGACTTTCTCTAAATCACGCTCATTAAGGTCTTTCTTTGCTTCCATCTTCATTAGTGTGTCTGGCACGTTAGCGAAAACAGACAGATCAAATAATGTGGCTTTCGCCTTTTCGTCTTCTTCATTCTCATCAATCGCGTCGATAAATCCCATTTCGAGGGCTTCATCGGCTGTCATCCATGTTTCGGCTGCCATTAATTTCTTGATTTCTTTGGCGTCTTTCCCAGTCTTGTCCATATACGACTTCGCAATCGTTCCGCCGATCTTATCCAGCAAATCAGCCTCTTCACGCATAATGTCTGCATTCCCAATCACCATCGACCACGGATCGTGAATCATTAGAAAAGCATTCTCGGCCATGCGTACTTCATCGGAGGCAAGAGCAATCACAGAAGAGATAGAGGCGGCGAGCCCGTCTATGTGGGAGACCGTCTTCGCTTTGTGCTGCTTAATTGCATTAAATACGGCTGTGCCATCGAAAACGGACCCGCCGGGGGAATTAAACCGTAAATGGATCGTCTTTGCTTTAATACCGTTCAGGTCTTTTATGAAGTCCTCGGCATTAACACCAAACCAGCCAATTTCATCATAAATAAAAACGGTTGCTTCAGTTGCTTTCGCACTCTTTGCACCCTGCCCTGGACGTTCCGCCCTTCTCATTTCTCCGCCACATTCAGGGCATTTAATATCTCGGCAATGTTCATCGGATTGCATCTCATGCCCGCAGTCGATACATTCACAATCATAGGTCGGGTCTGCGTCCTTGATTTTATAAAGTCCTGCCTTCGCTCTCGGTTTGAATGGGCTCCTTTTGATTCTCATTTGGTTTTCCTCCATTAGCTTCAGGGCAAAGAAAAAGGGCAGTGTGAACCGGGAATAATCCCGATGTGGAGTCCACACTGCCCTTGAATTTCTTTATAATCCCTCAACCCGTCGGTTAAGGAACGCCCTGATTGTTAGTTAGGTGCTGTTATAAGTTTAAGTCTCTTGTCTTTTATATCTTCTGGCGATTCATCTTCTTTTGGTTTTGGTTGTGGGCCTGCCTGATTCCCCTGATTTTTAGACAGGTAGTCTTCAAATTTACTAAGTGGTATCAATCCCGTAGGCATGAACAATTCATCAGCCAATGGATCAGCACTGGGATTAAAATCCTCCTTAGACCTGGCTTCGTTTTGAGTCATTACGCCTGTCCCTATCATTATCCGATAATACTCAGCGCGGTCTTTAGTGCTGGCTCTTAAAAGTCCTTCGAAATTGTGCTTGAAAAAGAATCCTTGTTTCTGTTGTGTTTTAGACAAGAGCTGCATATTATAATTTTCTTCAAACCGCACAAACCACGGCAATAATGAGTCGGCAACATAGCTGGCATTCTCAGATTCGATATTGTTAAAGGAACTTTTTGACATTTCCTTCAGCTTATGAACCGGCAAATTCATCCATCGTGCCATGTCTGTGATTTGAAATTGCCTGCTCTGCAGGAACTGCGAATCTTCTGGGGAAACTCCTAACTTCTCGATTTTCAAACCCTCTTCAAGAAGCATAAGTTTATGGGATTGACCAAGCCCGCTGTATGTATCAGTAAGCCCTTTTTTCATATTGCTGTGGGTCTGGGGGTCCAGCTTCCCAGGATGTGACACAATAACGCCTGGGTGTGTGCCCTGTCCGAAAAAATGAGAGCCGAATGTCTCCATCGCCATGCCCAAACCAATGGATTTCCGCGCCATCGCAACGATTGAATACCCCATAAACCCGTCAAACCCGATGCCGGGGATGTGTAGAATCTTCTCTCTTGGAAGGATTACGCTACCACCATCAGGTAGTCTTATCTCGTAAACGAGTTTACTGTCTTGCATTTTAGGGGTAACGCGATTCGGAGGGATAGGCCATAGCTCAATTATGTCACCGTAGCCGTTAAAGACCTTCTCGGCGTACCCATTGCCCCATGTAAGAGCATGGGCACCAAGGCACTCCCGGCCTGCCATTGCGGTCATGTAGGGGTTGTACTGGGTGTGTAATACATGATAAAGGCTTTGGCCTATGGCGTTTTTCTTGTTTCTGCCGGTCTGTTGGATTAAATGGAGGGGTAAAGAGCCAAGGGGACCCGCAATCAGATTGACCGCATTCCAAAAGGCTGAATAAGTGAGCGCGGTGTCTTCGTCAACGTGTTCACCGGATAGCGATTGAGATCCGGCCAAATTCCACAGGCTCGGATTCCAAGCTTTTTCATTTGTAAGCGATAAATTAAAGAGGATTTTTTTGATTTGCCCAAAGATCGTCAAACGCAGCCCACCCATTTTTGAAGGTTGCTATCAGGCTACATTATAGAAAGACGAAATAGGAATTTGCAAGTAAAAAATGCTTTAGAAATCAAATAGTTAGAACTGATATGAAAATTTATGAACTGATATGAAAATTTATGAAATCCTTACGGACTGCCAATATCGCTTTAACGATTCACTCTTTTTAGCTCTTGTTTCATCTGAATCGCGGCGTCCCAGGGAATTCTTATTCCCCAGTTTCGCCAGACTGTTTTTCACCCTTTCTTTACAACTTACTTCTTCTCTGGATGAGCAATAATAGATTGGCTCAAATATAAAGTTATCCGTGCCATATTTTCGCATTGCGCGGTAGAGTGCCATTTCCAAACCACCCCTTGCGTTGTTGATATGCTCTCTTTTTCGCCGTTTAATCGTATGTATAGTTTGGCCAATATAAATTTTCCCATTTATAAGATTCGTTATCTTATAAACAATAAAATTCCCTTCTTTTTCAGGTGTTTTATCTGACATAATCATATGCTATTATTGACTTTTTTGATTAACATGTCAAGCCTTTTTTAATTTACTCGCTATATTTTTAGGAGCTGATAAAATAGAATCTCTTGTAATACGAATGACACCAATTATTTTTTTGGCCTCAAGATGCCCATGCTCAATCCATAAACGAATACACCTATCAGTCACATCAAAATAACTTGCTACCTCATCTACCCGGAATAGGCTTTTCTGTGGCAATAAAGGATCATCAACTATATTCACTTTTTCCTCTATTTTCGCCTCATCTTCAGAGTTTTCCATGTATTTACTCCCTTATCCATTCATTACCGTTCCATTTCTTGCCGTGAAGTCGCTGCATCACGAAGGCGAGCCATAGTTGTTCATAGGTCTCAAATTCTGGATTTTCTCCCTTGAGCCATTCCGTAAATTGTCGATGCAAATATGAAATTGATTCCCCATAGTTTTTATTTATCTGGGGTCTTACCATCTCCTGTAATTGGTCTTGCCTGGGTAGCCATATAATAACTGCGTCTTCTGGTAAATCGACAACATCAACGAAAATATGTATCTCATCACATAGGAGTTCTATTCCAGAATCTTCATACCAACATTGACTGCCAGATATTAATTTAAAAAAATCCCCGTCTGATTTACTTTGCACCCACCTATCTTGAATCTCCAGGCAATTACACATCTTGACGTATTCTTTTGATTGATCCATATTATATCCCCCTATCCCATAGGTCCGACAATAAGCGGGCCGTGTTTGACTCTCAACATAGACGCTCTGGACACCCGAATAAACCCCACATCATTCGTCCCGGTCAAATGTCCATGCTCAAACCATAACCGGGCGCATCGTTCGTCAACTCCCAAAAACTGCGCCGCTTCGTCAACGGAAAAGTATGGCCGGTCTTCAAGGCCAGAGTTGTCCTTTTCAGGTTCCTTCGGTACTGGTATAACATCAAGCAACTTCACGGTTTCGGATGGTCCGGGTGGTCCGGTAGAGTCAAACGCATCTTTTGCTTTCTCAATCGTGTTTTTTGCCCTTTTCTTGTTCTTTGAGCCTCTTGGTCTTGCCATTGGTCCCTCCTTTTAAGATTGGTTTTTTCTACGCAATTATTTTATTAAATAATCTCATCTTATTACATTGCCATCCTGGCAACGATCTCCGAAGTCGACAACCCTTCATAAATTGATTTTCCAGGTCCCCCTCCTCTTAAAATTCCATCTAAGCCCAAAAGTAAGCCTACAATTCCATCTATTTTGCCCTGAGAAGTTGCTTTATTCGGAGATTTACCTCCGCCTGTTGGGTTTATTTTGACAGAAACGTTGTCCGCCATCCATCTCAGAATTTTATTGCCCCCATGATTCAATTTCCTCATAAGTAATAAGGTCTCCAGCCTTTGACATGGCATATTCATTGACACCCAGCCCATACCAACTGCCGCAACCATCGGATCTTTTTCAGTCCCCCCCAACTCCTCATCAAGTTTCCGTGCAAACGTGTATCCCTGGAATCCCCGGTCGATACCGATCCGCTGAATGTTGAACTTTTTGCTATCCTCCACGATATAGGCACGAATCACGTCCTCATCTATCGCGTCGCCCTCTGTAGTAAATAAACATCCCTGTTTTTTCCAGCCCTGATATTGCTCCCTATATTTGTTTTTCGTGTCATAGAGGCGTGCCTCCGGGCACCATGTGCGAATCAGGACATCTATCAAGTCGGGATCATCTTCATCCGGGAATAACTGCACCCAAACTGTTAAGTCGCTTACCGATGATAAATCTATCCCCCCAAATGACATCCGACCTAAACAGGATTCTTCTGTAACTGGTCTGATATTATTTTGATCCCATAATGCCAAATCTAACCATCTATTTTCTTGTTGAGTCCAGATATTTAGGCGTTTCGTTAAGAAGTTGTTTTGAGCAGACGGCATCTGCTTTGCAATTCGGCATTTATCCCGCATGTCCTCAATTTTGGTCATGTATCCCTGTATCGGGTGGCCGTCTTTGTCAATCCCAAATCGTTTACCACTTTCTGTAATTCCGACAATCCCCGGCGCCGCCTTTACCCAAGTGTCTTCATCAGTCCAGTCATCCTCATATTGTTCATTTCCCTGGAGGTCGTCTTTCTTTTCCTTCAGATTCGGCCAATCCTTCTTAGTGTCAAGGGTATAGATAATCCCAAAAAATGAGTCATCCTGGATTGTACCTTTCAAGATTTGGGTTAAATATTCCCGGGTCTCGTAGCAAATCCCGGTTTGGTTAAAACCCGCTGTTGTGATTATCAAAATCATTGGTTGTGACCTTGCACCTATCGAATCGGCCAGAAGATCATGAACCTCTCTTGTCGGGTGAGCGTGTAATTCGTCAAGGCTGGCAAAGTGAGTGTCAAGACCATCAAGAGATTTAGCATCGCTTGACAGCGGTTCACACTTTGAGTTAGTGCCTAAAATAGAAAGGTTGTGTTTAAAATATGTGATATACTTTGCGAAGTCTGATTTTTTTGTAAGATTCTGGATATTGGTCCATACAAGTTTGGCCTGATCTCTGGTAACTGCAGCAGAATATATCTCAGCGCCTTCCTCTCCATCAGCTATAAAGAAATAAGACGCAAGACCTCCAGCGTATGTCGTTTTACTGGCCTTTCGTGCGACCTCTATGTAAGCCTTCCTGAAGCGCCGCGACCTATCTTCTTGATACCACCCCATCAAACACCATGTGATAAAGGTAAAGTGCGGCGATAAAATGAACTCTTTCCCTTGATATTCCTTACCTTTCCATAATTTCAAATAAGAAAAGAATTTTACTGCAAGACCTGCTTTTTCACGATCAAAATATAAACCTCTTTCATTGCGCGTTTTCCATGTCTTATGCTTCTTTGGTTTCTCATCATAGTGACGATTCACCGCCATTTTTACAAATCGACACGAAAGGATCTTCCCAGATCGAACGCCTTTAATATATACATCAACTATTTTTTCTATTGCCTTTATTTCTGATGGGTCCATTTATTTTCTTGTCTGCCTTAAGAACTCATCCGCTGCATCGAGTTGTTTCGGCTTCTCAACCTTCAGGCTGGCCCTGCTCGATGGACTAAGCCCAAGCAACACCGCCGCCTGCATCATACGCTGGTAGGCTTCCCTGGCTACTCTCAAGTATGGATTAAGGCCAGGAGTACCGTCTGTCTTCTTATAGACCATGCCCATCTTCTGAACTTCCTTGGTCGCCTTCCCCCACTGGCTGAACGAATCGCAGTACCCGGCAAACACCGCCATGTCAAGCTCGGTCATTAATCCGACCGATTGCAGGATGTCCCCGCACCGCTTCCACTCCTTTCGCGCTTCCTTGTCTAAGTGATCCGGGATGTCCGGCATACTCTCCGGGGGTTGGGGCTCCTGGTCGCGGGGTTTCTTGTGGGTGTGTTTCGTGCCACCTCGAAGATTTACGATTTTACTGGGAATTGCCTTCCTACCCTTGGCCATGATTTACCTCCTTTAGTTTATGTTACTCTGATTTAAATAGAATGTCAAGTACCCTTCGATTACTGAATGGTATTCGGAAGATTAATGGGAATTATTTTAACTTATTTGTGCTTATCGTGTCGATTTCTCTTGACTTCAAATATCACATATGTTAGGGTTTTTATTATGAAAATAGCAATTACAGGTTCACGGAAATTTACAGATTACAACCGCTTTTGCCAAGTGTTAGACAGTTTAGCGCCCACGGAATTTGTATCGGGAGGCGCTAAAGGTGCTGACACCCTGGCTGAACGATATGCAGATGAACATAACTTACCCAAAAAGATATTCCTTCCAAAATTCAAAACCGACAAAGCTACCCCCTACCATCCCCGGTGGTACCATATCAGGAACCGCTCCATTGTGGATTATTCGGATATAGTGGTGGCCTTCTGGGATGGTGTTAGCGGGGGGACAAAAAATACCATCGATTATGCCAATAAGGTAAATAAGCGCATCCTGATTATTCACTTTTAGCCTCCCAGCCTTCCACAGTATCGGCCTTCCATTCGTTTAACTTTGGTGACTGGGGTTTTCCATACTTTTCAGGGTTCATCTTCTCCAGTAACCATTTAGCTCCAGATGCCCCGCCTTCCGCCGATAATCGCTGCAAGGCAATTACCTCAGCATGTGCTAAACTTGAACGGATCCCTTCAAACAAATCTTGATAAATATCCTTGTTGTTTGCTTCATAGGAAACCGCTGCTTTTTCCTGCCATTCAATAGCCTTTCTCTCGGTAATACCGCACGCCGCCGATGCAAGGATAAAATCAGCACCTACGCGCATGTACCCTGTGATTTGGTCAATGATATCACTGTTTGGGTCTTCATCGCTGTATTTTTCCATGTACCCCCCTGTGGCAATTATCGCATAACGTTTGGCCGTTGCTGACATCCAGGGCCAATACGCTATTCTCGGCATAAGGTATTAAGTGATGAACGCATAGGCCTTCCGTTATGTTACAAAAAACGCATCTTGATTTATCCCGCTCCAGAACAGCTTTTAGGAAACGCTTATACTCTGGGCTTCTCCTAACATCTTCAGGTAATGATTTTTCATACTGATCCTCAAGTAGGTTTATGGTAAAATCCTTTGTGTCCACCTTTTCTATACCCGCAATTTCCAATTTATCGCCTTCTGTCTTATAATAAGTGAATGGAATGCCCATTTTCTTAGCCAGCGCCATTTCATTGACTGTGCCCTGGCTAATTCCATCATGTAGAAAGATTGCATATTCGCTGTCTTCAAGGACAGCTACAGACCGCCAATGGAATTGACCTTTTAAGCGATGGTGCTGTAAGTGGTGGAGCTTCAGGGCCAGGCCGTTACCCTTTGATAGCCGCCGGACATAATCACATACGCCGCCAGGTTCACCGTGTGTGACAACCGTGTCTGGGGTGTGTTTTTCAAATTCCGCCAAAATAACAGTCTTGCATTGCTGGAGAGTGAGAGACCTTGACCCATGAAAAGATATGCGGGTGTGCCTTGTGATGTGAACCACTGGGATACCACGACTCTCTGCCCTCACAACTTCGCCCTTAATCCCTTTTGATGCTTCCCACCCGTCGAGACATAAAATACGTAACTCATCACACGCATCCACCATCTTTATTCCATGTGATAGCCAGTAGCCTTCTTTAGTTTTTCTGGTTTTGAAATGCTCTGAATACAAAAGCGGGGAATAAAACGGGATACCCTTATTGAATAATCGTTCACTGTACTCTATGGCCTTCCGTCTCCGGTAATTCCTGATAGATTCATCGTTATCCCAGAATGGCGCCGCTATATAAATCACGTTTGGATCCTTTCAGTGTCCGATTGGGTTCCGTCCCAGGGTTGGCCCCAGGTTGGTTCGGTTTCCATTTATGGTTGCCTCTTTGACTTTCTTCGTTATGACTTTGACCATTTTGTTCTAATTCTCCGTTTTAGGGTTTTTCCCAAAAAGTCGGGTATACGTTTGCCCCGAACCACGCGGTTGGCTAACGGTTCGGTTTTACCATTTTACCCTACCCCAGTTAGCCTGAACCTACACCAAACAATGGCAGTTGACCTAATTCGTTATTGTTTGACTTCCAACCATTACATTGCCTACAAGCGCACTGAACGTTGGAATATAAATGTGGCCCTTGTATCGCTATACTTCGCAAATAGCTCTCGCTTGAATCTCTTGAGTGCTTCGTACTCTTTTCAATTCAATCACAAAGTCGATAAATCTTTTAGTGTCCTCAAAACAGCACTTTTTACAGACCGTCCGTCCGTCTTCCAACTGCCATCCATCTGGTGGTCCGTCATCATAACCAATTGGCGTTCCGCAATCTGCACAAGTTTGAATGTCAACAATATCGGCAAGGTTAATTTTTATCATTCTCCCCTCCTCACATCTTCAGTCCATCTTTGATTAATTGCAGGGCTTGGGGTTCTTCTCTGTCTGTTCCCTATCCAAACATCCTTAACTGATCTCCTTTTCCAGATTGTGTTTATGAAGATACTTACTACATATCTGATGTATATTTTGTCGTGAACATCCAAAGTCTTTAGAAATTTCGGCATATGTAGAGCCAGAGCGCCTCATGTCTAAGATTTGTCGATGTTTCTTTATTAATTCACATTCCCTAATAATTTTATTTAAAACATTTTTGATATATTTTCTCTTCACTTTATTGCTGTTGTGAGATCCATGCTGTCCTCTACGATATATTCCAGCATTGTGTTCACATTGTAATTTAGCATATTGCTCTGAACGGCATGATTGGCACCATCTAACATTACGCTCCATTTTTTTTAGGATAAAAACCTTTCCACACGATTCACACTTTTTTGTTTTTTCTGGCAATGGCAACAAGTCGCCATTTTTAGCCATACGACCGCGCTTAAATCTTTGATAATGCAGGTTACAATATCCTAAAGTTTTGTTTGGCCAAATAGGATTTTTACAACCTATTATTTTGCATTCTGTATTATCAAATCCGTACATTGTTTCTCCCCTCCTCACATCTTCAGTCCATCTTTGATTAATTGCAGGGCTTGGGGGTTACTGAATCCTGCTTTCACCAGCTCGCTGTATTGCGCCCACTTCAACTGTGCGCTAACCTTCGCCATTTCCTTCATTGGCTCCAATACCTTTTTCAGATCCTCAACCCCTTTCTTCATATCCTCTGGGGTCTTCTTTTCATTATGATCGAACTTGATTGTGAATGGCCGGTCTGTCATGTGTTCTCCTTTCCTATCTCGATTAATCGTTCATTATCCTTAGGCCAATAATATATAGGCAATCCAAATCCCGCCGCCGCCTCCATTTCCTTTACCGCACCAGGGCTTTTATTCCATCCCGGTATTAAAACAACCATATCAGCAGCCCGGCGCATTAGCTCAATGTCGCCTTTGATCCAAAACTCGTAATCTTGAGCGAACATATTGGCTGAATTACTATGTGGAACAAATGGCATAAATCCCATTATTGCAAGTTCCTGGCCTATTTTACAAGCCACCCTTATATTCATAAACTCTCTCTTAACCGTGCTCGCCGTGTATGGTCCCGCTACGTAGGCTATTTTCATTTTACAATCTCCCCATCGGCGGATAATTGTCTTTTATTGTCTTCATGTCACCCTTGAAAAACACTAATATTTTCTGTTCACGTTTCGGGAACTTCCTATAATCAAGTGTGCGTTTTGCGTGTGCTAATCTTGTAAACTCACATTCAAGATAAACAATTTTATTATATATATGCAATCCCTGTTCTTTAAAAAACAGCTCATGTTCTGCCTCACATCCATAATATGCTCCGGTTTTGTCTCGACTGTCACCTGTCATAATAACAAAAAAGCAGTTATCGTTTAGTTTAGATATTGCTCTTTTGTATCCTTTAAATAACGTGTCCCTGAACTCATCATATGTCGGTATGTTGTTTAATTCACCTTCAGGTATAATGTTTTCGTAATCAACGTATTTTTCAACTTTATAGTAGGGTGGGCAAGAAAAACATAAATCAAACATACCGTCTGGCTCATACGTTGAGCTATCACTCTTTATCCAATTTGCACTATGAAGGTCTTGACATATCGCGTTATTAGCATCACACTGATTTTGTCTGATCTCGCTTGCAATATAGTCAAACTTATAGCTACCAGTAACAAACCCGAACTGTACGCCCCCACCAAATGGATTATATACACGCTTGCCACCTACTGGCATAAAAAAACGCAATATAACCTCACAAGCCACCGGATCAAGTACCGATGCGTTACCGTTAAACGACTTGCCTTTTTTCGTTTTCACTTTTCCGTTCTCTATGACTCTTTTAGTGAGAACTACATTGGAATACCCATTACTCCCCTGCCAGCATCCATCACGGGACGCAAACTTTGGATTTGGTATGTTGTGCTTTTCGCCAGCAGCCTCGATTTTTGCGTTCCATTCCTTTTTCATCTTGAGCCAATCTGAGCGAGTGGTCGTCCATGCGTTTGTCATGGTTGCATGTGCAAGGCGTTTCATCCTTACATCTTCTAATTTGCCATAAACCATATACTCGAACCCACTTAATTTTAGATATGTCTTGAACCCAATGGCTTCAAAGACTTTGGGACATTCAAGGTCATGTTTTGTGCTTACAGTCATTATCATAGGGTAGCCGAAAGTGTTTTGATCAATTATTTTGTTGACCATTTGGCTATAAATATCCTTGTCTTTCCTGTCCAGTTCCATAGCTGACTGTAAAAGGCAAAATTCTTTGGCCTCATGGTTGACCTGGAATGTGAAAAACCCGCTGAACTCATCGTTGATTTTCAGTATAATAGCTGAATGGATTTGCATATTTTTTCTTGCTGCCCTGTATGCAACCTTGTCTCTGATTGCTAAACCGGCTACAAGTTCTTCATACCCTGATCCTATGACGCTTTTGGCGTATTCAAATTCAATTTTATTTGTAAACATATCAATCTGTGCCCTGGAAGATGGGTCGTATTTAATTTTAAACATATCCCCCTGTTTCTTATTCATTTTGTACCCTCCAATCCAAATGTTTTTAAAATCAACTCCACATTGATCTGAACACGTATTACATGGCCCTAAATATGCCGAATGTGTTGAAATGCTTACAGTTGACCCTCCGCCAAGGTTTTTGTGTTTACACGTTATTATATCACCTGAAACAACACGATGATCAGACTTTGGGATTCTAAGCGGGTTGTTGATAATGTCTGTATTCTCAAATATATTATCCTGAATGTGTTTTAATTCACGGCCTTTATCTGTATTCCCAAATTTTGCAGAAACCACTCTCAATACAGAATTTACGCCTAATTCCTTAAGCCATTTAAACGTACTTACTCTATACTCTATTTCATCTTCAGTGTCTATAGGACTCGTTGAGGTATTAACCACTGCACCGCTTTTCCTGAGTGCTTTAGCGTGATTATCAGACATGGGGATCCAATGTTTGGTAACAACCACCGGGATCTTAAACTTTCCCAACCATTCACAAATCTTAATAGTGTAATCCCAATCATACGAAGGATCTCCCATCGTTCCTATTCTGAACCACGGCGACTTATGACGTATAACAACCCTTTCAATGTTTTCCCAACTGTATTCACTTCGTACAATAGATTTAGAAAAATCCATTCCATATAAGAATGCCATCTTCGAAGCGTAGCATAACCCGTAACACCCGCCATTGGGGTATTTTTTCATTCCCAAACTACACCCCTTTACCGTGTCAACATCCAAAACGCCTTTACGGTTTGTGGTGGCTGTTAGAACTGGTAGGTATTGCCGCATCAATCCGCTTTCCCATCCTTCAGAAACGGTTTCCCGAACTCATGTCCGCAGGCTTGGCAAATATAAATCTCCATCTTAATCAACTGGTCTTTCCCGGTTGGGTTCTTTGGCGATAACGCCGGGAAGGTTCTAAGTCGGTAAGCCATATTAAATAATTCTCCGCGCCCACACGCCTTACACTTCGTTTCCAGGGTATCCGCTTCATTAAGATTGACTTGTTGTGGTTGTCCTCTGCCTTGCATAATTGCCTCCTTTCTGCGTTGTTCAAAAGTTCCTCTATTCTTTGCCTCTCCCATTTTATTCTCCTTTCGTTTTATTGCGTTTTCTTCCATTGTCCAGTAGGAAGCAAGGTATGATATTTGATGCGTTCTTTTTCGACAATTACAGCAAGGCTTAGGGCATCAAGTGCCTCTGTATAGGTAAGGACTCCATCCGTAGACTCTTCATTTTCTTGTAGGAATGTATCCAAAAACTCAATCGCTTTTGATCTGCGAGTAACCCTTATTTGTCTTTCTTCATTATCCATTTTTATAGGGCTCCTTTCCTTCGAGGGAAATATTGGTAGTGGCCGTCTCCGTTTCCATTTTGATGGTTACGGTTTGCTGCTGACTTCCAACCGGTTGTTCAGCCTTTCTTTTGAAATATTGGCAGTGACCATCTCGATTGATATCCCGACATCGAGCAGGTAATATGTCTCCCGTCACAAAGTCTCTTTTCATAAGAGTCTCACCGCATCTCGGCGGATAAAGGTCTGACCCTGATTTATGAATGCAATCACAACAGTATGTCAAATGCCTATCTCTATCAACCAGGTTATCAAGTCCTTTCCAGTAGGCATCAGCATCCTCTCTGAAAGTTTTCAGACCGGCCTTTTTAGATATCCCTCTTATCTGGCCTTCGTAGTGCTTGCAAACATTATCAATTATATCGCCATGCTCTTCCCATTTCACCCACTGGCCTTGAGGATCTTCATAAACCGTATATGGTTGATTTTTCAATTCTATTCCTTGTGATGCCGCACATCCGTGGATACTATATCGTTTCATCTACCGAACCTCCCTCCTTTGTGAATGGCCTCGTGACAGGCTACGCAAAGACTTTGATGGTTGCTTGGATCGTTATTGAGCTCATCACCATCGATATGATGTACCAAAACGGCAGGCACGATTCTGGGGAAATGTTCGGTCGCCATCCCATTATCTTCAAATTGTGGCCCATATATTACGGAAACAAACCCCTTCAAACATCGTTCACACAAGGGATCTCGCGCGAGTTTCGCGGCCCGTATCCTTCTCCAAACCGTACTATGTATGAACTGCCTGCCTGGTTCCTGATCCCTGGCCTTATCATAACGCCTAATCTGTTTCTTGACATAAGACTCGCACTCTGAACAGCATCGCTCATTGCCTGTTAGCAGATTCGGGCACGAACCCCGGCGCGAACCATACCCAGGGCAGGGGCGTTTCGGCTTCATAGGCATTAGAGCACCATGCAGAGGATGATTACACCCGTCAATGCCAGGAATAGAATCGCCGATTTGCCTGCTTCAGTTAATATGTTCATGTTTCTCCTTTCTGCAATTCTGCCAGGATCTTCTTTAACAATTTGTTGG
>Ga0222628_1000183_pt1 | contig 31509 bp, 51 predicted proteins | sample AntAcemetageno95_FD_179860 | JGI IMG/M metagenome (GOLD analysis project Ga0222628, IMG submission 179860) | Saline water microbial communities from Ace Lake, Antarctica - #95 | ecosystem: Environmental > Aquatic > Non-marine Saline and Alkaline > Saline | place: Antarctica: Ace Lake | collected...
AACAACCATACGAAAAATAAATAAATACTACTCACTAACATAAACAATCATGGCATACTAAGAAACAGCGAAAGCAGCCAAAGCCCCAAACTTGTAGAATACACACAAGGAGGCATGCTAATCCGCTTCGATATAAAACCAGTACAACGCGAAGAAACCACAATGTTTGAGTACAAAGAATTTTGGTTCAATTTTGAAGCTACCAATATTGAAGAAGTGGTAAAAGCAGAGGGCTTTGAGTTAACAAATGAGTATAAAGATTTATTAAAATGAAAATAAATGAGTACTCAAGAGAACAAATTAATACGAAAAAATCGGAGGGTGATTTTATAATTGATATGGATTTTAATACAATAGATTGGACTATTTGGAATAAATATTATGCAACCCGAAATGAATACGGGAGCGGAGTTTTGCCTATGCTTAGTATGATACAAGGCAACAAGCTAATATCAATGACTAATGATGATGAAGTCTATCCATTTAAGACAGGTTATTTGTGTACTAAGGGTAAGTTTGCTCAGAAGTTTGGAACATTTGAACTAACTTGTAAAGTGCCTAAAGAGTGATAGCAAAGAGTGGATTTCAGTATAAATAATTTTATTGAAAAACTAAAAAAGTTCATTGATAAATAGATATATAAAATAAAAATAAATTTATGTCCAGAGTGCCAACATTTGATGAATACTTGGTTGAAAACCGTCTAACGAGAATTTTAACTTGGCCATTCCGTGCATTGTTAAAATCACTTTTCGGCATTTCCGGTGAGGAATGGCATGTTGAACAAAAAAATAATTTAGCAACATTTATACTGGCGAAAAACCAAAAATACTATACATTTTCAACGAGATTGGGAAAATCTTCAAAATTTTTATCAGGTCAAACGTTCAAGTTACGTTTCAATCGTAACGCAAACAAGGCAGAAGTAAAAAAAATCAAGGAAACAATTGAAGAAAAAATTCCAAGATCAAAAGTAACACTTGAAGAAATGAACAAACAGGAAGAAGCAATGTTACGTAAGCAACATGGTGAAAATTTCGTTGATTCGGTTGGAAAAGATAAATTATTCAGACGAAATAACAAAAATGACAAAATATAAATGAGTGTAGCAATAACATCGGTTGAAAATACAATATCTTTCACATATTCCGATACTGGTAAGGTTGTAAGTATCACATGGAGATGCTACAAATACTTGGATATCTTTGAATGTACAATTCAATGAAGAAATAGTACTCAAAGCAGAAGATGAAGATAAAATGACACTTACTATTAATGATGATTTAAGTGGACTATTATATCTAAGAATTGGAGTAGGTAGTAAAGTAGAGTACAGAGAATTATAACCTGATAAAGTTATATCCAAATTTCATGTCCACATAATTTACATTCGAATAAATCTTCATATGGTCCTTTACAAGATAAAAGATACTGATGAACACAATTATCTTGTATCTTTTCAATGTCTCCTTCTATCCTTCGAATTTCTGCTTTCACGTCATTTAAATCACACATTAAAGAAATTATTTCCTCATTTTCGTGGCCAACGTATCGAGTTTGCCTATTGTACGTAATTTTCCTGCTCATTACGCTAGTTTAAACTGTGAAAGATAATTCTTGAGAACTGCAAGTTTCTTTGCTTCCGTTAAATCTTCATGTAAAGTAAGTAACCAATTTCCAAAAGTTACTGGATACCTTTTTTCTATTTCATCCAATTCAATGGGCCCATTCTTAAACAACTCCAGGTAAGGAATTGTTTCAAGTTTAGTTTTAAAGAAATCATTGATTTTTAAAAAATCATCATGGTTAAAAATTGGTTCATCCGCTATGAACACAAATGCGGTTAATGCATCATTCAAGTCAGGTTCCCAAAAACTTTGGACAGGAATTCCTATCTCGGTAATTTCATTCTTAATTTCTTGCATTGTACCAATTTCCGATTGAAAATTGTAATGGCAAGTATCTCCACCTTCATTCGTTGTGCCACCCGCTAAAATAATTATTGTTTTGTAAGTTGACATCCATTCCTTAAAATTTTCATTTTCACCGAATGATAACTGGTATTCTGCAAGCGCATGCGCAACTTGGATTCCTTTCTGTATTCCCGTTAACTGGTACGGTACAAATGCATAAAGTCGTTGTTCTCTCATTTTTTTTTCTTTTTTAATTTAATAATTTAACAAAAATATCATGCGAATCCTCCAATATTTAAACGTTTATTCATATCTATCCATTTTAAAATGTTGTTGAATGTGAAAAACCTAATTGATTTGTTTGATAAACACGAACATTTATTTTTTCGACAACTTCAAAGTTTTCTGGGAGTATTACATTAGGAAAAATATGAAGTATCTTATCACGGTGCGCATATTTATCATTCATTATGGTAGTTGTTGACATATTTTCAGTATCATCTGGTTCTTGCATGTGTAACCACGGGCTAAATGGACTTTCAATCCCTGATATTTTTAATAAATAATATGTTTCATCCGTACCGTATACATGGTCACCAAATTTCTTAAAATTAAGACCATGTTCAATACCATCATACATTTTGTTTCTGGGATGTATATACATTTTAGTGTATATCATATCCCTAATGTACTTTGCGTTATTGTAATGTTCACCCTCCCAAGTATAAATACATTTTCGTTCTTTTAATCCATCACCATGAAATTCATCCCAGTGATGATCCATAGTTACATATGATGGTAATATACCATGTTGTAATATAGATTTCAAGTTTCGTTCACTTGTTAAATGTAACTTATCCATCTACTCGTTCCCATGTATCCTTGAATGCCTGAAGGTAACCATCAACATACCTTAACCGTTGAATTGTTATTTCATCTTCATCGAAAAAATTCTGCAATGAGCATTCAACATCTGTGTAATGTTTTGCTTTTTCGTAAGCAATCAATGTAAGTTCATCAATTTGTTCCTTTGTTAGTTTCATTTTTTTTATTCAAGTGCATCCAGATCATCTTTAGTTATGTTTAAAATATTTGATTCTGATTGATCAATTACATGTCCATAATCATCAGCGTAATATTTTTCAAGGTCCTCGTGAACATGTAAGCATTCTCCCATATATTGAATTATTGCATCTAATTTCTTATGATGTTCACAAGTGAATTCCCATTTTTGACCATTTTCAACTGGATACTTGTCCTGTAGAAACTTTTTATACAGTTTCCATTCTTTTATGAGCTTGTATTGCATTCTTTTTTATTTTTAAACAATTCCCAAACATTTCAAAACTTTGTACCACCATACAGACCAGAGTCTTATGACAATTTCTTTTGGTGCAACTGATTGTCCACCAAAATACGGTTCGCATCTGATGAAATGTGGAGTTTTCTTTGATGTTATTATCACACTCTTTTTTGTATCCTCATCGTACACGTATCCTTCGTAAGCTTCTGTTAACACAGTAACTCCACCTTTGTAAACTTTATCTCCCTTAATTTTCATGATATTCTTTGCCAACCAAGGTGCTTCATCATTATGCACATACAGTACAATGTCAAACCAACCTTCATTTTCAAAATCAGGTTGCCAACAAAGTCTAGCAGAATAACTATGTATCATGAATCCGGTAAATCCAACCAATTTATTCCAACCTGTCAGAGGTTTACCATCGGGTCCTTTATCAAGAGCATCTTTTGGATACCAATCCTCTTTTCTGAGATGAATCATCCTTTCCATGTTTTTTCCGAAACGTAACATGAAAGTTCTTCTGAGTACTTCTCCGTTGATCAATCCCAGTAACAATGAAATGAAAAATCTTACCTTGGATGCATTATAGTGTTGTCCCTTTTTAATCTTGTATTTTGCCATATTTATAATTCATTTTCAAATTTTTTCTCGATTTTTGCTAAATCCTTTGTAATTTTCTTAAGATTACTAAACCAGCTACATGACATTAACACAAGGTACCTGCCATCCCATCCATCCGAATTGGACATGCATTCAACATTTTCCACTTCAAAATCAATCATCCCGTACGACAGAATTGCTTTCACAACAGCATCCAGGAATTTCTTGTTCTTGCAAGTTACTTCAAGCTCCCAATTTTGAGCATTTGACTTTTCATCTGATTTTAACATAATTTCTTTATTTACAATTTAACATCATTTAACATTCCTTTCACTTCCAAAAACTTACGTTTGATCAGTTTGTAAAAAGTCTCGTACTTATCTGATTTCTCGTAGTATATCCTATCATTATTCTCAGAGTTATAGAGCTTTAATTCCTGTCCATCAACTTCATCCGCAATAGAAATACTTACGAATACGTACATACCAGCCAATGTTACACTAACAATTGGTAAATTATCCAGATCATTTCGCTTGTTGTACTTTGCGAAAAGCTCATCATTTATTTTATCCACTGCGGATACAGCATCTATTTGATCTTCTGTCATACTTCCTTCATACTTCCTTATTTATTCATATTTTATATACGAGAAAGATGAAAAGTTCACACCAAACAATATCTGTAGCCCAGGTGGACTCGAACCCACAACCCTACAAAGGGACGGGAGTTTAAGTCCCGCGCGTATAACCATATTGTGACATTGTAACCCTGGTGGGATTCGAACCCACAAACCTTTTGGTACCTGATCCTTAATCAGGCGCGTTTTAACCAATTTCGCCACAGAGCCATTTGTACACCAGGAGAGAATCAAACTCTCGAAAAACAGGGCTTAAGCCTGTTGTGTATTTCATCGTCCACCACAGGTGCATAAAAAAGTACGCTTGATCGGAATCGAACCGACGAAAGGCACGGTCTAAACGTGTTATGTATTCCAACGTCCACCACAAGCGCATGAATTAGTAACCGAAACGGGAATCGAACCCGTACGAGCGCAATGCTCACGAGATTTTAAGTCTCGCATGTCTACCAGTTTCATCATTCGGTCATTTCATTATTTCAAAGAGCATTTTTTGATGTCCTACCGGGATTTGAACCCGGACTGCCAGATTCAAAATCTGACGTGTTACCAATTACACTATGGGGACAATTTGCTGAGATATTAGGAGTCGAACCTAACTTTGCGAGTTCAAAGCCCGCCGTAAAACCGATATACTGTATCTCAAGTTTTCAACATAAAAAAACCTGGATCAAATTAATGATCCAGGATTTCTTAGTTTTATTTTATGACATAACTCTTCCTAGACCACTATTTGCAATAGTAATTGTTGGAGTTGTAATGTTATGTTATTCATTGTTTTCATGTTTATTAATTATTCTGTATTATATATACTTCAAAATGAAAAAGTTTATCAATTAAATGTAAATATATCAAAAATGATGATCAGTTTGACATCTATTAAAAAGTATTTAAATCAAGTTTACTTCGCAAAAAATAAATTGCATCGTTGTATGCATTGAGCACCATCCGCTCATCGGTACCAAATGATCTTGATATGATTGATCCTAATTCCTCAATTTTCTTGATATCAAATTTTGTTCCATTGACCAGAACATCCATCACGTTCATCACAACATCGTTATCGTACTGGCGTAACACTTTACTTTCAAGCTCAAGTATAATTTTATCCTTTGATTTTTCATCCAGCTCTAATGTTGCATCCTGAACATTTTTCGAGTTTTTCTTGAGTTTTTCAATTTCTGAAGTCCAGGAATCAATCCAAGATTCATTGATAAATTCATCGAAAGATGCGTGGTTTCTCATATTTTGTATTTTTTAACAAGTCCTTCAGCGTAATCCAGAACATCCTTGAGTTTCGATGGTTCAACATCATCCCAAAATTCAGCGTCGTTATCCGACAAGACGTTTTCGGAATATGAATCCCAATCACTTGTAGCTTTGCTATTTTTGGATTTCCATATTTTTTGTTCCACGTTATTTATATCATCAACAAGATCATCAACCTCATTCATGAAGTTAAATTCTTCAAATGTTGGTGTGTATTTTTGTTCAGAGATTCTCAAAGATTTCTTGAGATGTGTCCAGCTTAGTTCACCCCTTTTTTCTTTAAACCTTTGTTTTAATTTACGTTTTTCTTTCTTGTACTCCTTTCCAGTTTCCCTATATTCCGCAGCAATTTTTCTTAAACCTTCAATGTGAATTATTTCCTTGATCTGTTTTTCTATTTTCTTTTTTTCCTTTTCAATGGTCTTGACATTCTCAATTTTCTTTTCCGATTTTTGGGTCTTTTTTTCCAGATCCAAAATCTTCTTGCGCAAAGAAATTTCATAAACAGTTTCTTTGTTTAATTCAGCCTTAAGATTTTTGCGTTTTGTGTCATTTGTTTCATCCTTGATCAATTTGTAAATTCTTATCTGCTTTTGTATTGATTGGAATAACAAACTTAAAGTTGCTCCAATTGTGAAAGCGACTGCGCCAACTGCGATATCAAGAAATTCATTGATTTCTTGATCCTCTATTTCTTCCATTAAAATATTTAATTTTTCGTCCAGGATTGTTTCGCCCAATTGTATTTCCATGCTCATATTTTTAATTTATTTTATATATTCCTTTTAGAAAAGAGATTTTGATTCTTTGTTTGTTTCGTGAATTTTGCCCAGACATTTTTCATCACGAATTCTAGTCAATTGACCAATGAATTCATTTACTGTTAATACTGTTAATTTAGGATCGTCGTATCCAACCTGATGAAAAAGTTTAAATTCTCCTGTTGCTTTGAGGGATTTCATGAAAAATGTATTAAGTGAAAGTGCATCGAATGCTTTTGTCAATAGATCTTGATACGCTTGAGACCCTCTTGAAATTTCTTTTCCTTTCCACCACAATCGTTGGTAAAATTTCCAATTGTTACCATCCTGACCCTTGGTTTTTGCTTTTTCCCCGTACATTTTACACATTGCCATCTGTGTTTCTTTATCTTCTATCTTGAGACTTTGTAAGAATCCTTCCATTGAATTACATTTCACATCATCCACGACGAATTTATGGTACGCAAAATTTGAAAGATAATTTGCGGGTGGATCTGCATTGTATCGTATGTCTATCACTTTTTATTTTGTTTTAAAAAATTCAAAGATCGGTTCTTTTGTTCCACTTTTTGCGTTAATTTAACAATGAAATCAGCATTAATATTTTCAGAATCTGTATATGATGAGGATAGATAAAAATCATTGGTTTTTCCATCCTGTTCCCATAGGATAAATTTCTTCTTCATGCTTATGTAAGTAACTTTGAATTGCTCAATTATTTCTTTTCTTTGTAAAAGTTCTACCAAAGTTGCATGTAAAATTCCATCACCGCTTGGAATGTCAATGTAAAAAAGATCACCGTTTTTATCACTAACAGCTCTTCCGTTGCCAGTCATTCGTTTAACAGACTTGGGATTTTTGTACATTTCCCAATCAGTTCCGGTGAAAACTCCTAGATATTCTTCTTTTAAAAATTCTTTAAATGATATAACATGCTGTTTCATGTATTATATATCCAACTCGTCAAGTGTAGTTTTAAGAATATTATATGCTGAGCCTAATCCAGCTCTATCATCTAAAAGTATTGAGAAAAATGGTTTGTAATTATCTGGATTTTGATGTTTGTGAAGTAAAGGACTTTTATTGACGTAGTTAACATTTATGTTTAATTCATTACAAAAAATGTATTTTTTCATTCATTACTCGAAAACTATCTGAAGTATTAACAACCGAATAAAGACACATAGTAAATCCTAAGTCTGAACACCTTGCGAGTAATTCAATTGTTGAATTTAGTTCTAATCCTTTTTTGTGATAATCAAAAATTGTGTTATCAAAATCAAAACCGATTACAAGATTCTTATGTTCTGTGTATTCTTTCTTGAGACGTTCTATTGCAGTCCTATCATTAAGGAATGAGTTTTCTGTTGTTTTATTCATATATTTTATATACGAAAGAATCGAAAAGTTTATTTCTTGAGCAGATGATGGGTCTCGAACCCACAGTCTCGACATTGGCAATGTCACGCTTTGGCCAATTAAGCTACATTTGCAGTTTAGAACTCCTATCGGGACTCGAACCCGTATCTTGGCTTTCGAAGAGCCTTATTCTATCCAATTGAACTATAAGAGCATTTGGGGCAAAAAAAGAGGTTCGAACTCTCACCTAAAGATTGGAAATCTCTCGTGCTACCATTAACACCATTTCTGCATTTGGTTGTCCTACCGGGATTCGAACCCGAATCACAGCCTTCGCAGGGCCACATTCTATCCAATTAAACTATAAGACAATATTGAGCAGGTAGAGGTAATCGAAACCTCATCCCCTGGGTGGAAGCCAGGTATAATTTGTCTTTCGACTCCATTATACGATACCCGCATTTGAGCTCACATAGGGATTCGAACCCCAATATCTCGGGTTGCGACCGAGTACCTTACCAATCGGACATGTGAGCTATTTTTAATTTTAGTTCATTAAGTTTTAAATTAGATTTTGAATGTTTTCTTTGATTTATTGTATGTCGTACTAATTTACAATTTGCTATGTGTGATATTATTTTGGGATCAATGTTTAATCTAAATCCTTCAGATATAGAGATTTCATGATCTCTTGAAATACCATTTAAATTTGGTTTTTTTGTATTTGATGCAGAATACCAACCAAATTTATCAATTAAAGATAAATCAAAATAATCTGGATAATTATAAACATTAAATTTAAAACTACATAATTCTTTATAAACTCTAAAATCTCCTTTACAATCATCACAAACACTTCCAAAAACAGCAATTAATTTTTCTTCTTTACATTTTTTACATTCTTTTATTTTTTTCTTACCTTTGTATTTTGCAACTGCAAGACCTATTTTTTTCTTTGATTCTTCTGTATGCGTTTTTCCCAACCAATTGTGATTTCCTTTCATTTTTTTCTTAGTATCTTCCGATAATTTTCGACCTTTTAATTTATTACTTACTTTTTTGTTTATTTCTTCTCGTTTACATTTAGTACTAAAACCTCTAGCACATTTAGATGAACAAAATCTTCCGGCCCCGTAAGATCCATCATGTTTACAATTACAATTTTCACATTTCATAATGATTTTTATTTTATATATCATTAAGTAATTTGAACCTTCTTAACCGGTTTGAGCTGAATAACAGATTCGAACTGTTATCCTCTGCTTACGACACAGTAATTCTACCTTTGAACTAATTCAGCATAAGCAAGATGTTTTTAGTATTTATATGTAGCAAATAGAATCTCTTATCATTCTATCTATCATACAAATTTAATCACATTTTCCATCAAGCTTTGAGGAAAATGAGGGAATCGAACCCTCGTGCCGAGTTACCCCGACAGGCGGTTTAGCAAACCGCTACGACAAACCAGCATTCGTCTATCTTCCATTTTTAACAGGTACGTATTTGTTTCCATAACGTTTTATTTGCTGTAACGTACCTTTTTCTGGCCAGGGTGTAGAATGGGATTCGAACCCACGATGTTTCTTATGTACAGGGTCACAACCTGCTGCCTTCGTCCTCTTGGCTATCTACACCATATAATATTTAACAGGTTTGCAAATTTAAGTCTGATTTTGAGTCGGAGTTTTTTTGTTATTTGCTGAAACAAACCTTTTTAAATGTTGGATAGGAGGGATTTGAACCCCCAATGCCCGAAGGCGACAGATTTACAGTCTGTGAGACAACCAATTGTCCAACTATCCAATGTTGGAATACCAGAGCAGTTACAATGAATAGTATTCCCAAACTGAAAGAAAGTATCAAGGATGATAAGTTAAAATCCTTTTAACCTGACTGTAACGTTCAGGGTAGGAAATAACCCAACTTTCAATTTGTTGAGCCTCGTGTAGGATTCGAACCTACGTGGGATTTCTCCAATGGTTTACAAAACCATTACAATCGACCGCTATGTGAACAAGGCATTTATTGTCTGGGAAGCGAGATTCGAACTCGCGCAATCGTCCTGATTCCAAATCAGGTGGGTTCATCCATCTGCCCAAGTTCCCAGATATATTTGAGGAAGGAGGAGAGCACGATTCCCAACCGGTTTAACCCGGTCCACTAGTTTTCAAGACTAGGGTTCCACCACCTGGAACATCACCTTCCATTTTATGTGGAGTCGACGAGATTCGAACTCGCAATATCCTGCTCGCAAAGCAGGTGCATAGCCAATAATGCTTCGACCCCATATTTTGACGGAGATGAAGGATTCGAACCTTCGAGCCCTTTACGGGCTTCGCCTTCCCAGACGTGCATTCAGCCTCTCTGCCAATCTCCTAAATTTATGGTCTCAAGATGTCAATGAACTTTTGTTTTCAACAAAAAAAACACCGGATCCTTTCGGTCCGGTGCTATTAAAGTTGTTAAAAAAATCCTAATTTTTCTAAGTTTTAATACACACCGGTCCTGACCCGCCGCAAGTATGCGCTGGTGATGAACTGGGACGATATGTATAACTTAAAGTATTCATTATTGTAATATTATTTATATGTTAGATATTATATATACGAGTTTTTTGTAAAGTTTATTTAAAAAATACAATTATTTTCAAATTATTTTATGTTGATGGTAAATATAACAAAAAATATGTTACGAATTACATTACAAAAATTTATTTTTTACCTTTTCCTTGTCCTCGTCCATCTCTTGGTCTTTGTTTTGGTTGTGATGTTTTAATTCCTCGTTTTCCTCCAGTTTGTGGACCATTTCCATTGGGTCCTGTTTTGTCTAAGTTTGGCATGATTTAATTTTTTATTTTATATATCTAACTTTATTTTTTATAAAAGCGTAAATTTAACGGGTAAGTTAAATGAAACTCTAACTGGTTTACCTCGTTGCATACCTGGTTTCCATTTTGGCATACTGTTAACTACTCTAATGGCTTCTTCGTCACATCCGCCACCAATACCTCTTAATACTTTTACATGTGAAATAGTACCATTAGGTTCAACAACAAAGTTGATAAATACTCTACCTTGTATACCACTTTCCTTTGCTAATGGCGGATATTTAATATTGTTACCAAGATAACCCATTAATTTAGCCATCCCTCCCGGGAATTCAGGCATAGCCTCAACCACAGTAAATATTTCTAATTCATCTATTTCTTCATCGTCGTCTTCTGGTGGAATATACTCTTCCATTTCAGTATCATCATCGGCTTCAACATCAATATCAATTTCATCTTCTACCTCAACATCATCCTCAACAATAGTTATTTTTGTAACCTGTTTTGGAGGTGGAGGTGGAGGTGGTTTGACTTTTTGTTCTGTAATTGGAATAATTTCCTCAGGAGTATCAATAAAATCTCTTCTGATATTTTCATAACCAAATGATTCGTATGATTTGTATTCGAATGCGAATAATACCATTAACAATGCTATGATGATACCGATTTCAAAAAATATTAATTTTTTACTTTCTAAATCTGCTTTTTTAGTTTTTATCATTTTTATTTAATAAATTAAACTTTCATTTCTATAACCTGTACTCGTATTTGACCACCAATCAGGAAATAATGTTCCACCACTTTCGGCCCATTCACCGAAATGTAAATACGCTGCTGATATATCAGTGTTTTCAATTGGATAATCAAACTCACCGTAAACATCAATTGCCCAAGGTAAATTTGTTACTGATTTGTAGTATTTAACACCCGGTTGAGTATCATCATTACCTGTTCCAAAATACGCATCATTCACCAACATTGTCGGTTCATAGTTGGGTAGATGAACTTCCTTTCCTCTATCACCGTTCACAACCATGAATGGATTCCATTCTTCAATGTTTAACTGATACAGTGTAACATCGTCAAATTTGATATGGATGTTAAATCTATGGTAATCACAACCAGGAAATCTAGTATTCCAGTAAGGTAAATACTTATGTGTATCATCCCATATGATGATTGTTGCTTTGCTTGTATTTCCTGTTTCAGTTCCATTCGAAGATATTATGTAACCTTCTTGATCACCTACACCAGTAACACTATTTACTTCTTCCGGTGTAACTGGTAATTGAAAACCAAATCCATTATGTTGACCAGCACCATTTGCTCTAACTATGAACGTTGCGTACAAGTTTTGAACAAGTTGAGTTTCAGAATTACTAACAATTTTAAACTTGTAACCAACCACAAGATCGTTCATATCGTAATCACCGTATGATGGCCAAAGATCTTCAAACGCCAAAGTAGAAGTATCCGTTGCTGGATAATAATTTACAATTGAATCTTCAACTGGTGATACGTAAACATCACAGTTATTAGCAGGATCCGATGCGTTGGTACCTGGGATTATGATGTTATCCAAAAATCCTCTAGGGTGACCATCTTTACTACTGTTCCACTCCCATCTAATTTTGTGTACGCCTGTTGTGTTGTTTGTAACAGATGCATAATCTACACCACCGTTACTATAATTATATGTATATAGAAGATTTGCGTTATTACTTTCATCAACTATGTATAGTTTAAGATCTATATCACCATTAAAATTTTTTATAACATGTTTAAATGTTATACTTCCTGGCACTAAATCAATCCAAGGACTTTCCAGTATAGCTCTTTCTTTTTGTCCTAAGTTTGCAGTTTCACAAACACTACTTTTTGGGTTACCAAACGCGTTGGAATTATTTGTTACTTTTGTTTCAAAGTAACTACTGTTAGGACTGATTCCCCAGCAATGGTTAGCGTAATAGTTCCAGTTTCCACTTTCGAAATTATTGGTCACTTGGGAAAACCCAAATACGCTGATTAAACTCAGTATTGTTATTAAAAATATTCTTTTCATTTTTCTTTCTTTTTAAAAGTAATTAAACGTTATGGTATTCGATGTTAAATCCAATGTTTTTTCAATTGAACCATAAGTAACCATCAATTTTGTTTCAATTGCAAGTACATTAAATTTTATGGTATAATCAATACCCATGTTAAGCATGTTATTGTAGTATGTTGTATCACCTGTTGCTGATTTAACATAAAATTCATTCAAGACGTTGATGTCTTTTTCACCGAATATTGATAATTCTATGTTTTTAGATGTTTTCCAATCGAATGATGAATTCACAACCAAATCTTTTGTTGATTTGGGTACATCTGGTTCTGTTGTGTTCTTTTTGCAGGAGAGCATCAAAGTTGATGCAATTATCACCATTAAAAAAATTATTATTTTTTTCATTTTTATTTTTTATTTTTTAAAACCATTTGAACATTGTGTCCTTGGTCTTTGATATTTTTAAAACCAAATTTCTCATAAAATTTGGTAAGATCATGTATTTGCAAGCCTGAAAATCCCATCGGTGATGCATTCAGGTAGATAAATTCAACATTTTTCTTTTTGCAGTACGAAATTGCTTTTTTCATGAGTTTTTTAGCAATTCCACTTCCTTTTATTTCATTGTTAACTTCAAGATGTTCTATTTTCATGAAAAAATCAACATCGTTGAATATTTTAGAATACTCATCCTCAGTGTATTCACCATCCAATTCATGCTCAAACGGTTCCCAAATTGGCACAAGAATAACTTTACCAACTGGGATATTGTTACTTAAATAATGTATTGTAATTCTATCATCTGAATCTTCTTCCATTTGAAAACTATTCTCATATATGAATTCACCAAGAGGTTGAACGTATGTTTTCATGATATGTATATTTTCATGATATGTACCAGTTAAGTTCAAATGAATCATGGTTTGTACCACGATTGTAAACTTGTATGGCAAGCGCTTTTTTTAATTTTTTTTCTGTCTTTGGATCGTATATTGTTATGATTCCCTTTTTTGTTTTACCAGGATCCGGTTTACCGCCTGTTCCGAGTTGGTTAAACCATTCATCATCATCGATTTTAAATTTCTTTGAAACTTCATCGTGCACATAAACTATAGCAGCGGAATACGTTTCCCAATACACATTTTTATCTTTCTGTCGCATTTCATTTATAAAATCATTAAATTTTGTCATTCTTTTTGTTTTATATATTCATCGAAGGTTCATCTTCTTTGTATAAAAAACAATAATTTTCATCCTTTTTTACGTATTTTTCAAATTTAATCGGAATATCTTTTGTTTTCCCAAAATAATAATGGTAACAATGATCATGGTTTAATCCAAGCGATTTCATTTGTAAATCTTCATTTGTGTTTGCGTATATAACTTTCATATTTTTGTTTAAATTAAAAAAGAGCACTCTGTTGAATGCTCTTTTGTTAAAAAATGATACGTGATGACCTTATTTTTTTATGTTATTTTTCAGGTCAGTAAAGAAACTTTTAAATTGATCCTCGATCGGTGTTCCTTTAACAGCTTCAAGTATTTCATTGAATCCGCCTTTTACGAAAAGGTTTGATAATCCACCACCTTGCGCTTTGATGTTCTTTGCAAGAACTTCCATTACATGTTGGTTACCCATTGTGATGATTGCTTCGGATAATTTTGGATTAACTGCTTCCAATTTTTCCTTGACCAATTTTATTTCAATATCAGCTTTTGCTTCATCAAATTCCAACCGTTGATCACCTTCAGCTTTTTTTCGAGCAATTTTCTTTGTGTTAAGTTCATCCAAGATTTCTTGTTGGCTTTGTTCACCTATGAGTGTTTTCTTTTCTTCATCCTGTTGTTCAATCAATCGTTTTAGATTGTGCTCATGTTCCAAAATTTCAGTTTTACGTTTTTCTTCGGATTCTGTTCTTTCCATTTCTTCAACCTTTTGATTGAACACAAGGTTCTTTTCATTTTGAAGTAATGAAAGATTTTGCCTTACAGTTTCTCGTTCAGCCTTTTTCAAAAGATGATCAATATCACTGTCCCCGATTTGAAGGTTTAAAACTTCAACATCATAAATTTGCATTCCATTTTCTTCGAATGATTTTCCATCACGAGTTTTTGCATCGCTTGCTTCTCCTAGAATAAGATCACGAACAAGATCAGTGAAATTTTCATTCAATTCCTGGATTGTCATTTTCTTGATGTAATTTCTTACAATTGAACGAAGATGTTGCGATAAAAGTTTAACATAATCTTGAACACTGAACCAGTTGTTTCTATGTTCATTTAAGAAATTTACACGGTAAGCTAAAGTAACTCCAACATTCACCATATCCTTGGTTTCTGCTTCTACAATATCTGAAACTGTATTGTTTCGAGTTTGAAGATACACAGTCTTTAACGGGTGATGATCAGATTTAGGTTTACCTGTTGATAATGCTAAGCTTTCAAGAAATTCATCAAACTCAAGTAGGATGGTGGCAGGACCAGTAACAACTCGTCTTTCACCAGTTCGTTTTACAATTTGAATTGCGTACCCAGGCCAAACATCAACTGTAACAGCTCCTTCGTATTTACTATCAAGTTGGATTGTCCGTGGTTTTGTGTATTTGCTACTTCTGAATAACTCATCACCTACAGTTTGAATATCACCACGAGTTTTTGTTGATGCCATCGTTTTGGAATTCAAAACACCGTCCTCAACAAAACCAAGATTCATTGAATCAGATTCACTTAAAGTTTGATTGTAATACATTGCTTCTTTGTTTCCAGGAAACATTAGTTCAACTTTCTTTGGATCAAGAACTCTTTTAACAATTACTTGATTACGAGGATCTGGCATGAACATGGCAGGACCTTTTACAAGATCAACTTTTCCTGATCTTTTGTCAAGAACATATCGTGCTTCACCTGTTGGAATTGCAACAGCGTAATGTAATGTACGTTTTCCATACTTGATTATGGCATGTTCCGGACGTGGAAAGTAAATTTTGGTATCATCACCTGTAATGAATAATTCATCACCTGCAACGAGTTGCTTATTTCCTTTTTTGTAATCCGCAATTACTTTGATGTAAAGACCCATGTTCTCGTTAAGTTCAATTGCTTTGAACTTTTTGTTACCATTTGTTTCCACAAAATTCTCAGTTGGTTTTGGAAAAACCACTGCTGGTCCTTGTACATATCGTTTATCACCATTTTGATCAAGTAATATACAATATTCCAAACGTTCCAGTGTTACCGCATCTCTGATGTAATCAGAATTAATATCGTCCCTTAAAACTTCAATACCAGTTGGTGGGATAAAAAACGATGCATTCGTTCCTTTGATGATGATAAGATTTCCTGTAAAAAGATCTTCGTGTGTAATTAAAGAAATTTCTTTTTTTGTAGTTTCACCTTCAACGGTTTTCAAAATAGTTTTACCTAAATTTTCTTGTGCTGCTTCATCATTGTAAACACGTACAACCAAATATTCATTGGATTTAAGCTGGTGTCCATTTATAACCTCTGCGTGTTGAGCAGGAAACAAAGGAAATGTAACTGGTCCTGGAATGTTAATTTTGTTTCCATATTTCAAATTAAGAGACTGTTGTTTACCCTTTGATGGTCTTTTTGTAGGATCTTCTGCAACAGGATTTGTAAGAACCATGTATTGGCCTTCCGTTGCTTCAGGAGAAACCTGTATGGCTGCTGATCGAAGTACTTCTTCAAAACTTCTGGTAAAAGGATCATAACTAACAGGTTTGTCGGATTCTGCTAAACTTACCTTTGATGGACCAACAATTACTTCAACGTTACCTGAAGAATTGTCTTGAATCATTGCGTAAGTTCCTTGTGGAAGAACTAAATCTCCCGATCTTTCATTGTTGTTGTTCATTTAATTTTTATTTTTTATTAAATTTTGCTTAAAAATATTATATACAGAAACGGTAAAAAGTTTACACTATTTTATACTTAGTAAATGTTGAAGATTATTTTCTTCCAACATTTGCATGAGATTGATCGGTTTAAAATCGTGTTGATCAACGCATACATTGAAATGATTGGTCCATTCCACTGGATTTGGGTTATGCCGATGTCCATGTAAAATTAATTTTGAACCATGTTCCTTAACTCGTTTCGCGCATGCTTGAACACCTGGATGTGGGTATTTTGGATCCTCGATCGCGTAATAATGATTGAACATTATTTGACCTCTTGTCATGTAATCACCGACAAATAAAAAACCAAGATTTTGATAATGAATGTTTCCACGCTTATCGTGGTTTCCTCTTATGAGATATTTTTTCCCGTTGAGTCTATCAAATATATTTTTCCTTTGTTCAAAATTTCCTCGTTTATTGAAGAAAAAATCTCCTAGATGAATTACAACGTCGTCGTCGGATAAAACTATCTCATTCCATGTGTTTATCATTGATTCGTTCATTTCATGAGTGTTTTCAAATGGTCTATCCTGAAATTTTATGATGTTTTGATGCCAGAAATGATGATCAGATGTTACGTAAACATTCATTAAACTCTTGTTATTTTGTCGAACGTGTGACACTTTGGACACATCACCAAAATCTTTTGTCCGTTTTCATTGTACGTGAGTGTTCCTGCACCATCAGTATTAACCGAGGTTCCAACCTTTACTCGTTGTGTAAAAGTTTGCATGCAATTATTACATTTTAAGTTAAGTGTGTAATTATTCATTTTTCATTTTTATTTTTTCTGATAGAAACACATTATCTCTACTATGTTCCTTTGACCAAACATTTTCCGCTTCGCATTGAATAATGTGTTTAGTTTTTAAGTTTTTGAATTTTCCAAGATACTTTACGCAATCTTCATAACTTTCAAGTATGTGAAATCCTGACATGTATTCTGTTCCTTTGCTTCCATCATGCACAGGTTTAACATCCGCGGTAAACCATTCATTTTCTGGAATTTTGCGTGATTTGTTGACACCATGAAAAAGCAAAAAATAATCATCTTCTACTTTTTCAACAATCTTATACCAGTATTTTTTATTGTCCATGATATGTTGTATTTGCGAAAATTGATAATTTATCCCTTAAATTTTCCAAAGATTTACTTTTCTGTTCTTTCCATTTTTTTTGTAAAACTTGATAAATTTCTTCACATAATTTATCACTACAATCCATTTTAACATTATTTATGAAAACTTCAGTTACGGAGATACCCGGTTTATTTTCATGAACTTCTAGATAAAACCCTCAATTGTATTTTGTATTTTTTTTTCTACGTGCAATTGAAAAATTCCATGGTTCTTCTTTGGTATTTTTTTGACTGTGAGAGTTGGTCCCTTGATGTGATTCAAAAGTCCTGTTAAATTTTTTTCGTCTTTATTTTCTAAGGAGTTTTTCATATAGATCTTTTATTTTTTGATCGTTGTCAAATTTCCAATCACCAAAGTAAAATTTTCCATCTTTTGGCATTTCCCATACGTTATAAACTTCGTTCATTTTAAATGGAAGTTGATTCATTCGATTTGAACTCATCATAGTTCTTTCTCTGCAACGAAATTTTCTGTTTGCTATTCTTTTACCAATTTTGTCGGAATCTCCTGCAATTCCACTGATCGGTATTTTCTTTCTTGATCTGCTCATTTTTGCGATTATTTTAGTTATTGTAACTAGAACATCGCTGATTTTTTACTTGTTTTCATTTTCAATTTTTTTGTAATCATTGGTTCCAAAAATTAACAAGTTAAAATCATCTTCCGATAATCCTTTGTTAAATTCTTGGGTTGAATTGATGACTGATAATTTATCATCAATTAATTTTATTGTTAATGTTAAAGGATCCTGCCAGTCACCTCCACAACAAACGACCAACGTATCATCCGATACTTCCAACCATTCAAAGTTTTCAAAATCAACTGTTTCTCCATCAATTTCAGGCAAATTCTCAAATTCTAAGTAATACGGTAAACCATAAAAATTTTCATCCTCATCCTGGTACACTTGTTTTGCTATTTTTGCTAAATATTTTTTCATTTCCTGTAAACATATTAATAAGTTTTAAGTACTGCTATAACTTCTTTCCATTGTTTACTACCTATATTCATTGCTTCATCAGTTTGTCCTTTATTTGCAAAATCTAAACAGAATTTAGCTAATTCAATAGCTGCTATCAAGTTATCTTTTTTGGATAATTTTCCATTATAAGGATTGTGATCAGTTGAATCTAACATCAATTTTGCTATTTTTGTTATTTCTTTTTCTATTATTTTTTGATTATATCGTGTCCCATCTTAACAACTCCACTTATAAGTATTGGTTCATGAACTTTAACCCAATTTTTGATGTTATTACTTTCGGCTCCACCCTTACCGGTTTTACGATCGAACGCAAGAGTAACATGTGGTATTTTATTTTTTGATTTGATACCGTTGGTTAAAAATTTTACTTTTGCAGCAATGGCATCATCGTTAAATCCGAATTCCTTAACTTCCATTTTTACTGTTTTCCCAACATACGTTAATTGCTCATTGCTTGGGATGCCAAAAACTAAAGTAACATGCTCACCACGGATCACCCAATCATCGTATTGGGTTTTATTTGCATAAAACTCATCAAGTAAATCCAATAATTTTATTTGACTTACATCATCAAGTATTATTGCAATTAATGTATTGGATATTTTTTTCATTAGTTTAAGTAAATATTTTCTTCCTTTGCTTTGAAATCCAAAGAAACTCCGTAACTGAACCAAAAGTTCCAAAGTTGATTGAAATTTAAATCGTTCGCAGCTTTTAATTGTTCAATTATTAAATCAGCAATAATTTGATAAACTTTTGTTTTTGCTTTTTTTACAATCTGATCGGTTTCTTTTAAATTCATTTTTGCTTGTTTATATGGTTAATTTAAAGTTATTGAGAAGCTTTAGAATGACTTCTCGTGAATTTTTTAGTATTTTTATATATAACCTTTATACTTAATATTTTATATACAAAAATAATGAAAAGTTCACTTTATTTCGGTTGTGCTATAATTTTACGAACATCTTTGGTTGTCTGTATTCGTTTTTCTTCATTATACATTGATGTTTTTATGTAATCTTCAACAATATCAATTTTTTCAATAATTTCACCATCAATTATCTTGAGATTGTGATCAATTTCATCGAGCTTTTCCAGGCGATCGATCGCAGTTTTTCGTTCAATTCGCTCCCGATGTATGGTTTCCTCTATTTTACGTAATTGTTCCAACATTGTCTGTATTTTCTTGTGTTTTTTGTTGGAAATCGTATCAAGTTTTTTTATTAACCGTAAAGTTTGACTTCTTTTTTGTTTAAGTTCTTTTACATCTTCACGTAATAAAGCTATTTCCTTTCGATGTTCATTTCGAATTCCTGCCTCATCCTTTTTAATATCTTCAATTTTTTCTGTTCTCATTATGTATTTTGCAGTTTTTTTCATTTGTTTGACCCATTTTTCCCAACCAACATGCTCAATTAAAACAGGTTCTTTGGTTCCTTCGGTCAAAAATGTTCGTAGTGTAACTGATTTATCAGCAACATTTGGATCACCCTTTAGTATTTCCCTGTAAATTATATCTCCACTTAGGTAAAATGCATCAATTGTCATTCCATCATTTTTACGTCGTAGTACCACAAATGTTGGACGATTTTTGGATTTTTTAATACTATCATTTGTTACAACAAATCCGATTGATAATGCGGAATCCATGAGATTCCTCTTACCTGTTGAAGTTTCATAGTAGAGTTTATCATTTTCACCTATGACAATTTTACTTTCATCAATTTCAATTGTTTTTAACTCCGTATCAACGTATTTACCATCTTTTATCATTACCGCATCTGCACCATTTTGCGCATAAAATGCAAGTTGACCAAGTGGAATTGAAGCACGTATATCGTTGATTGATTTGGATAAAGTGTCACTATGAACATTTGAAGCTTTTCCATCCTTGAGATCAAAGAATTTGTAATCGTAAAACGGAAAACTGTTTACTTGAAAAAGTTTAAAATTTTTCTTGACTCTCTCGTTAAATTCTTCATGCGTTGGTGTAATGAATTCCGTACCCAAATAATCTATAAAATATTCCATTAAATTTATAATAAAGAAAGTTGAAAAAGTTTATTATTTAATGGATATTTTTTAATTTTTTCCATGAATATGCAATTCCTATACTATTTGGGTAACTTCCATCTGTATAAATAGAATAATTTGGAAACTTAACAAAAATTTCCATTTCTTTTTTAACAGCAAACTTTTTCGCAATACGTTTTGCTTTTTCCTCTGATTTAGCAAAAAATGTTTTTGAAGATTCTTGTATATCACCAAGCACAGTTGTTCCCCATGCTTTAACATAATAATTTGGATCTGGTTTTAGTTTTCTTTTAAACATCATCAAAAATTTTAAATTCTATTTTCCAAAAAGCTTCATTGTATTTTGCTTCGTAAAAAAGTAAATCGTATTTCATGAATTCTTCTGAACCTTTTGTTGTTTGTTTTCTTTTCTCCGCGTAAATATTGATTTTTTTACGCCAATGGGTTAAAGGATCACAGTATTCACCATCATCCCATATATTTTTATTTTTCATTAATATGAATTAAATTTCATTTTCGAAAACATTTGCAGAATTTAATTCAGTTCGCCATAATTTTATGAAAGTTTCTCGTGTGCAATTATTTTCACTTAAATAACAATACAAATCGGTATCCAAGTAAACTTTAAATTCTCTTGTTGAATTATTCAAGTAATCAACCTGTTTAATGAGATCAAATCTCAAAGATTGAATCCCATCATCGTATATTCCATTTTCTACTGTGTAGTTCATAATTTTTGTTGTTCACTGTAATTTAAAAGATCTTCAATGTTATAAAAAACCGGAATTCCTGACATGTTAGCAATTTTTTCTTCCATTTCTGCTCCGGAACTTTCGCCGGGTAATCTTAACATGATATCACTTTGTTTCAACCATTCCAGATCAATATCAAGCCACACATCGTAATCTCGAATTTGATGTATTTCCAGGTAATGGTACAAAAGTGGCACGAACGGTGCGAAACCAAGATCAATGAGTTTGTTGGAAATCTTAAAATGATCATTCAAGTTTTTAACCATGTCACCTTTGGTGTACGGCGATGATACAAAAACTTTTATCATGATGTTTCGTTTTTATTCTCCGTATTGTTAACTGTGATAAAATTTGGTATCAATTTTTGAATTAATCCACCGATTACTGTTACGAATAAAATTAACGAAAAAGCAGTCCAGTATGTTATTTCAAATATTGGTAGATTACAACCAAGTTCAATAACTTGCGGTGCTAGATAGTTAAAAGTTAACATTAATATAAAAGCTTCCACGAATGAAACTCCTATTACTATAAGCCATTTCCAAAAATTGGCTAAAAATCCTACTATTGTAAACATAATTTTATTTTTTTAAGATGTTTTTGATTTTTTCCGAAGTTTTTCTTCGTCGTTTGTTTAAATTTATTTGTTTTTTATTGTACTGTAATTTTTTAAGTTTAGTTTTTGAAATTTCCTGAGTTGTATCGGATTCCACATGGTAAATTGCGTATCGTTTATCAAATATCGAAAAACAATCATCTCTAATTCCAAACTTAACATTTGAGCTTTCAAGATCCTCCAAAATTTCATCAAAATCCGTAAATACTTGTTTTTTATTGTATAAATGAAATCCTAGAAAAATAACAGGTTTTAAAATTTCATGTTTTTTAACTTGTCGTAAAAAGGAAGTTGAAACTTCACAAACAACGTAAGTATTTTTTTCATTTACTGTCATTTTGAAAAATACTTGTGAAACTTTTACATTATATATGTTAAAGTTATCAAATTTATCAATTTCCTTAAATTTTGATGAATCCAAATTTCGTATGAAACTCGAATCACCGAAAACAATACCTTTTATTTTCAATGATTCCAACACAATGTTAAACAGATCTTTCATATTACAAAATTAATTGTAGCGGGGGAAGGATTCGAACCTCCGACCTTCGGGTTATGAGCCCGACGAGCTACCTCTGCTACCACCCCGCAATATATTTTATATACATTAAGTCTAAAAAGTTTAAATTTTATTTATTTCAGTTGCCATGCAAATTTCACCTTGTTCCTGTATAAGACGTTCCATATCATCGAAAGAAATGTAAGCAAATCCTCGTTTGGCCCAAGTTCTTATATATCATTTTTCATAAAAATACTTGATATATAAATCATCATGAAAACAATCAAAAAAATACTAAAATTTTTAGCAAGTTGGAGTGAATTGGTTACCATACCAATTGCACTGATCCTATGGTACTTTAGCGGCACATTTTTACGGTGGTTGGATCCAACATCAGCCACGTATGATGCGGGTATTTTTCAAATCATATTATTTGCGATCATTCAATTTTTTATATTATCCGGAGTTATTTGGATTTACATGAAAATAACATTTCCAGAAGTATACAAATATCTAGATGATGCTCTAGGTGATAATTTAAGGGTAAAAAATAATAAAATGACACAATGGGAAAAATCAAAAGTTGTATTATGGTTATTTTCCTTGTTTTTTCTATTAATTGTTCTTTTGGCCAGAGTAATTTAGAACATGTAGTTAAATCAGGAGAAAGTCTTTCTAGAATATCCATGAAATACGATGTTTCTGTAAATGATTTAAAGGAATTTAACGGATTAACATCCGATGTTATATTCATCAATCAGATAATTAACATACCGAAGTCTTACTCACCACCCGATCACGGAAACATGGAAACTTTGGACATATTCAATAGAATATGTGTAAAGAGTGTTTATTACGATCAAATTGGAATAAGAGAATTAACAGGAAACAATGATGGATACCACGTTGAAATGTACCTGGAAGCTTCAGGTTTGGGTAAAGGTTATCCTTGGTGCGCTGCTTTTGTAAATTGGACGTTTCTTCAATGCGGAGACACTTTGAACCTGAAATATCCTGCTTGGGTACCATCTTATTTTCCTGATGAAAAACTCATTAAAGTAAGAGGTAAATTTCAACTAAGAAACCCAATATTCGGTGATCTCATCGGTATATGGTTTCCTAATAAGAATAGACTTGCGCACATTGGTTGGTACGATGGTGAAAATAGTAAATATTATTTTACGGTTGAAGGAAACACCAACGAAGCTGGTTCAAGAGAAGGTGATGGTGTTTATAGAAAAAGAAGAATAAAAAGACAAGTTCATTCAATAAGTTCCTGGATTGAACACTAGTTTAAAGTTGTTGGGCCACAGGGACTCGAACCCTGGCTACAACCATGTAAAAGTTGGGTGCTCCCATTACACCATAGCCCAGTATAAGTAACGCTATCTGGTTTCGAACCAGAACCTTTGCTTCATGAGGGCAACGGATTAACCTATTTTCCCATAGCGCTGTAAAGGAACTTCCTCATAGTTAAATAGTCGAGGAGTCGAACCCCAATACCATCTATTTGCTTGAATATGATATCTCGAGATATTCTAGCCTGTGTATCGATTGTTCCAGTGGTCCCGGGTGAACTCGAATCACCGACCTTTGCGTTATGAGCGCACTGCTACTACCGAACTGAGCTACAGGACCATTATTGTGAGAATGGAGAGATTCGAACTCCCGCCGTGGGGGTTTCAACCCCATACTCTACCTCTGAGTTACATTCTCAAATTGTGGTGAAAGTGTGAGTTGAACACACATCGTCGGATTTTCAGTCCGCCACATAGACCTCCTTTGTTATTTCACCATTTAAAAGTACCCCAGGCGAGAGTCGAACTCGCATCATCTGATTTAGAAGATCAGTGTATTTCCAATTATACTACCGAGGCATTGTACAGGTTGATATTATTTACATTAAAAGTGTAGTTGTTTTGTTTGCTGTAATCAACCTTTTTGAGGCAGGAGAGGGAGTCGAACCCCCGGAACCCTCCGAAGAGGCCTCTTGGTTATGAGCCAAGCGAGCTGGCCACTGCTCTACCCTGCAATGTAGACTGACTGGGACTCGAACCCAGGACCGGCTCCGCATCAGGAAGTTGCACTACCACCGTGCTATCAGTCTATTTAAAATTTTTCAATATGTCAATGAACTTGTATTGTGAGTCTGGTGGAAATCGAATCCACGACTCCCGATTTAAAAGACCGGTGCTCTAACCAACTGAGCTACAGACCCATATCATAGGCCGGTGGAATTCAGATCCACAACTGCTCTAAACCAACTGAGCTACAGGCCTATAATATGACCTCATAACTACAATTAGTTATGTAGGTCGTTACTGTTTATATGTTTGTTTATATGTTTGTTTATATGTCATTATTTTTATTATTTTGTGTCTTAAAAACGAAAAAACCCGATAAAAAATTAATTTTTACCGGGTTTTTATACTTTATATCCTTCTTCTGGATCATAGCAAATACCCGGTACCTGATTTAATAATCATCACCATAAAAAATCTTCTTTTTATTATATTTACTATTTGTTGCATTGAAGTTGTTATTTCTTTGTTTTTACTTATTGAATATTATATATACATCAAATTTAAAAAGTTTATGCTTTTGTTTAATTATTTTTAAAATTTATTCCCATTCACCTTTTGCATCTCCGTTTATGGTATTAATTTTTCCATTATTTTTCTTTTGTTTTTATATCTATACAAAATATCAAAAAATATTAATTAGTAGCCCAGCCCGGTAACGATCCGGGGTCTCCGCCTTGAAAGGGCGACGACATAACCTCTAGTCCACAGGGCCATATAAATTGTAATCCGACGGGGAATCGAATCCCGATTAACGGGTCGAAAACCTGTAGGCCTAACCGTTAGACGATCGGATCATTTTGTTGGGATAGCTGGATTCGAACCAACGACCTTCCCCTTTCCGAGGACGCGCTAACCACTACGCTATATCCCTGAACTTTATAAATACCCTTAAACACGTTATGTCGACATTCTGTGTCTAAGTTGCGCTGTATTCATTAAATTCGCTCTCGAGGTAGGATTCGAACCTACGATGGAGTATTAACTCACCAGGTTAACAGCCTGGACCAGTCGACCGCTATGGCAACTCGAGAATTTAATTATCGTATTTTTATGAAATCTTCATTTTCTATTGCTTTTCTAATGTATCTCATTAAAGTAATCGCTTTAATTTCTTTGTCAAATGGCGCAGATCCAACTTCTTTTGCTTCTGTGCTTATTGGAAATTGATAAATCTCACCTTCAAATTCAACTGTATAGTAAAGGTTACCACCGCAAAAATAACTGAAATTCGCCAGTTTTGTTCTATCTCTTATTACGTCTATTACTTTAATCATTTTATTTTAATTTTAATTTGAGCTCCGAGTGAGATTCGAACTCACATCCTGGAAATTAACAGTTTCCTGCTTTACCAATTATAGCTATCGAAGCATAAAAAAACCGGTGAAAAAATTAATTTCCACCGGTTTATAAAAGTTTTTGAAAAACAACATTAAATACCTGATGGATGCAAGAAATTATTATTTTCTTGTTCCTCAAAATTTACGATATTTATGTTTCTTTTCATTGAATTATTTATTAAATTTTAAAAGAATATACCAGCAGCTGATTTATGTTTCACAATCAATTTAAATGCGAAGGAATCCCATTCTCACTTTCCTCACATACTGTTAGAGCCGAATGGACCTAAACTATTTCATTCTCTTTATTTGTTTATTTCTAAACCTTTATTATATATACATCAAAATTTATTAGTTTATTAATTAATTGTAAATATAACAAAAAATTAATACGAATCCATTACAAATTATTTAAAAAGCACAACTGTCAGGAATTGAACCCGAATCAAAGCTTTTGGAGAGCCCCATGTTACCAATTACACCACAGATGTATGTTATTGCTCCCCCGAACGGTGACGATCCGTTTATTTTAATGGAGTGACAGTCCATTTCCTCTCCTCGAGGCCCACAAGGGAATTTTTTATATTTTTTCATGAATTAAAATTCAAGCGTACTAGACGACCAGTAACCTTTCAGATACCAAATGAGATTTGAACTCATATTTTATTTTCAATATTTACTAAATGTAAACCTAACAAAAAATTTAATACGAATTACATCTTTAAACATAAAAAAAATCCGAAAGAAATGTCTTCCGGATTTAATGCTGTTTATTTGTTTATATTTCTATATCAACATGACTAATCCGGAAAATTGCGATCATTCCAATCCCAATCATTACGTACTGTCTCTATGTTGATAAATCTTTTCATTACTTTTACTTTTGTTGTATTATATATACATCAATTTCAAAAAGTTTATTAAATTTGAAAGTTTTTATGTTACCTTATCACCGATAACATTTTCAGCGTCATCATCCAACCATTTAACAAATGATTTATATTCAGATGACCCAATTTCTTTTTTTAATTTATCGTGCGCGGAAGCAGTTGCAGATTTAGCATTTGCTCCATCTTCCTGATACATTTGTTGGTAATCTTCAAGCTTTGTCAATAATTCATCGTTTGATTTTTTCTCTGTGATTTGTTCCTCCGTTGATTCAATAGTCACAGGAATGACTTTACCACCTGTATAATCATGAAGATGTTCAACACCATCAACATGTTCAAGTTCTTCTGCGTTGTAATCTCTATCGAAAGGAATATCTATTCCTTTTTCCTTGAGCACTTCAAGGTCCTGGTACCGTACCGTTGCTTTGATACCTTCAAGTGAAATTATCACTCCTACCATTCCTTTTGTTTCTTCCGAAACAATGTTATAAACTGTATCACCAGGAACAAATCTATTGAGATGTTGTTTCGCATCGGTGTATTTACCGTCCGATTTGTTAAAGATATCCTGTGTGGGTTTCGCCCAAATGGGAAGTTCATTTTCAATTAAAAATTCCGTGTACGTTGGAAATTGTTTTTTCATGTTGTTGTTAATTTTTATTTATTCCATTCAATCATGCTGTTGATGAGTTTCATGTGTTTACCAGTAATTTCTTTGGGTAAATCATCCTCGTTAACTTTTGAAAACTCAAATGTGACATCGGTTTCAAGTTCCTCGTTGAACTTTTTCACGTTATCGTTGTTATCATCAATTGCTTTTTTGTATTTTTTCTCCAGATCATTTGCGAGTTTTTTAACCTCCTTTGTATCAATGATGTTGTAGGTTTCACGACCATCCTGTAATTTATTCACGATTGGTTTTCCTTTTTCGTCTTTTTCCGAATGTTCCTGTATTATTGCATTAAATTCCTTGTTGTATTCCTGGAATTCCTTGCTTGCAGTTCTTGCTTTATCCATTGCATCAACTTCAGGTTTAAACAGGTTAAAATTTTTGGCCATCACTTTGACAAATTCATAACCACCTAGATCATCGAGTTCCTCATTTCTTTTTACAAAAACATACATTTCTAACTTTTTCATGTTATTTTTCATGTTATTTTTCATACTATTCTTTTTTTATTTAGCTTGCCTTAGAAAAAATATTCCAAGTTTTATTATATATCATTTTCTAGAGTTTCTTTCTTGGCATCTAATGTCGTTTATCGTTATTCATTTAATGTTACATCCTCCCAGACTCCCATATGGAAATCTTAACGGCTACCAGAGTTTCCCATGTACTATTTATACTTATTTTTCCTGTCAAGTTGGTATTCTCCTTAAATAAAATATTATCTGTTCTATTAAATTTCTTATCATGGTCTATTATTTGAATTTTGTATTTTTAAAAATCCTCAGCTAGTAAAACATCTTCCCAAGAACTAGAGATACTAATTTTAGGATCTGTTACAGTATGCCAAACATTTACTTTACCAGCATTAACACATATTTGCATCCCTATAATATTTCTCCATTCACCATCTATACTTATCTTAGATGTACAAGGTCCAAATGTTTTAAGAAAACCATCATAACTAGCTCCTGTATACGAGTTCCCCATTAACTCTACCTTGCACATCTCCTGGAGATAATGCAGTTACTATTACCACAGGTATTTTACAATGTACCTTATTTAATAATTTAATGATTTCAAATCCACTTCTAATTGGAAGTCTTAAATCTAATATAAAAATGTCATAGTCTCCTGAACAGTTATCTATAAACTCTTGCCCATCAATGCATATTTTTATTTCATCATTTTTAAAACCTATTTTATAAAGTTTATTAGTATTAGGGTCATCTTCCGCTATCAATATCTTCATCCAATGTTTATCAATCCTAGTTAAAACTTGTTTTATTTAAAACCACCTGGGGTAGCTATTACTTTCAACAAGAATTAATTACATTTTATAGACCTCTAAGAAGTCCACTTCCATTGTAGCATCTCTGTCTAATGTGGTATTTAAGTTACTATTACAATAATCACCTTTAGTCACATCAAATATAACTCTATTTTCCCCACTTGATAGATGTCTTTTAAGTGTTCTAACTTTTATCCCATTAATCTTATAAATAATTTTATAAGGAGTGAGTTCCACTTCATATAAATAAAATTCTTCTGTAGGATTGAACTTCCTATTGTACCTAGCATTATGCCTAGTCATTTTCTTACCTTTAGGATTAGGTACATTATTATAATCATATCCCCAATGATGTGTTACTGATACTTTATGTTTCCATCCCCCACAATGTTCAAAAATATCCATCTCAGGCAAACCATCAAATAACCAAAAAGCACTCCAGCCCCCACATACACTAGGGAGTTTGATTAAAGATCTTGTTGTACCATATTTAACAGTAAAATTAGATTGTATGTAAGCATCCTTGGTTCCAGCTTTCTTGGGCTGGGTTAATTGCATTAGTTCATTTTCCTGTGTTATATTTTCACGACTGGATAATGTTTGGGCAAACGGTCTGTTATCCCTAAAAGTTGGGTCTAGAGTATCATAAGTTTTAGTCCATCCCTCTTTCCACTCTAAATTACTAATACTTATATCAGACATTTTATATCTAATAAGAGTACCTTCGGGAATTCTCTGCATTGTCTCTTGCCAAGTAGGTATCTTGGTAAGGAAAAAGATTATCTGTTCTATTAAATTTCTTACCATAATTTATTTGTTTAAGTATCTCTCCAGACACTATTTTGATAAAGCTGTGTATCCGTAACATCTTCCCAAGAACCATCAACATATATCTGCATACCAACAACTTCTTCCCAAGAACCATCAACATATATCTGTGGAGTTAAAGAACCAATACCAGATGAGCTTATTGTTCTTACATACCCATCACTAGAAGCTGGATTTGTGAATGCTAATAAATAATGGGTGTCATTAATTTCTATAAAGCTATTTTGATTATTTGTATATGCCGTATACGCTGTAGCCGAACTAATACTTTCAACATTATAACTTGGGTCTATTTGAAAAACTTGAATAGCATTATATCCTGATGAATTTCTATACGTTATCATTATCCATCCTGATTGTAATAGAATCATATCAGGATACTCTATTGGGGCTGTAATTAATACAGCTGAATCAACCAACGAAATTGTTGTCCCTGTAACTAAATACGATCTTATTTGACCATAAGGTGTTTTTGACCCCCCAGAATAAACCAATACGAAATGGGTACTATCTACTGTATGTATATCTATATTAGGTCCAGACTCTCTATCGGTAGCTACGGCAAACACAGTAGTACTTGCATGAGTATGGGTATGACTAGAATCCCAAGTAGGATTAGAAGCCCCATCTTATTTTGTAGAATAAATTTATCATAATTATTAGTTATTATAATTTACCAACTTGCTAATTCGCTTCTAACCCAAGTATCTGTTGCTGTGCATACATAAATATATGTTGCCGTAACACGTATTTCCCCTAAAGTACCTGTGGCAGATGCACTTGCTGGAGCTATATTTAATGCTGATAATCTATATTGACCTGCATGAACAATAGCACCTGCGTCTTCTGCCATATAAATATCTGTAATAGAACTATTACCAAATACACCAGTATTACTTCCTTTTCCATCAGAATCATATCCTATAACAATCTCATTAGTTTCTGAATCTCCATATGGAGAAGCGTATGCTCCAATAAAAACGCTATTTGTCCCATGCTGATTTGATCCAGCCCCAGAACCGTAACCAGCACTTCTCCCTAGCGCTGTATTATTTGCTCCATCAACTAAATCACTAAGACTAAGAGCCCCAACTGCAGTATTTGCTGCAGCCGTACTGACATTCAGTGCTGCTTCACCAATTGCTGTATTATACGAACTAGTTGTATTTGTTAAAAAAGTATTAGTTCCTAAAGCTGTATTATATAATCCAGAAGTTACATCATTACCAGAGTTAATTCCAACAAATGTATTAAAATTACTTCCATCATCAGCAGCACCAGCACCACTACCTAAGAACACACTAGTTCTGTCTGTTGCAGCATCCGTTAAATCGTCTATAGCAAGATCAATATTAGTTTTCATGTAAGTTTCTAGACTATCCAAGGATAATTTTCTACTTGAATTTTCACTATCTGAACCATGTGCTATTGGAAAATATGTTGCTGTTGGTTTATACAAATCTGGAGCAACAGCAAGATACATGATAGAATTATAATGGGTTATGTATTTCCATGTACCATCTTCTTCGTATATTAATCTGTCATTAGTATCAATGACTGTCCCATTTCCTGGGGTAGCCCAAGAAGTTCCATCTTCGGTTACTCCAATGTTACTAGCTGCTGGCCATGTTGTTGGTCCCGTTGGTCCTGTGTCACCCGTTGGTCCTGTGTCACCCGTTGGTCCTGTGTCACCCGTTGGTCCTGTGTCACCCGTTGGTCCTGTGTCACCCGTTGGTCCTGTGTCACCCG
>Ga0222628_1000186_pt1 | contig 31227 bp, 39 predicted proteins | sample AntAcemetageno95_FD_179860 | JGI IMG/M metagenome (GOLD analysis project Ga0222628, IMG submission 179860) | Saline water microbial communities from Ace Lake, Antarctica - #95 | ecosystem: Environmental > Aquatic > Non-marine Saline and Alkaline > Saline | place: Antarctica: Ace Lake | collected...
GTCCCTGAACCAGACTATATTTTATTTAATTAACTTGGTTATCGTTAATTAATTTATTACTTTTTATGATTTTACCTGAATTAAGTTTTTAATTCAGAACCATTTGAACCAAGACATCAAAGAACTTAAGTTTAATTAAATCTATATATAATTAAAAAATAATGACTTTATTCCATTTTTTCACTTACATCACACAAACTAAAGATTTGTGTGTTTTACGTTCAGATATATAAAAATAAAAATTATATGTAAAAAACATGGAATATTTGAACAAACACCAGATAATCATATTAATAAAAAAACTGGTTGTCCTATTTGCAATGAAAGTAAAGGAGAAAAAGAAATAAGAATTATTTTAAATAATTTAAATATTAAATATATAAAACAAAAAACATTTAATAATTGTAAAAATAAAAGAAAATTACCATTTGATTTTTATTTGACTGATTATAATTTGTGTATTGAATTTGATGGAATACAACATTTTAAATCAATTGAATATTTTGGTGGTGAAAAAGTATTAAAAGAAACACAAAAAAGAGATTTAATAAAAAATAATTATTGTAAAGAAAATAATATTAAGTTATTAAGAATTAAATATAATGAGAATATTTTAAAAAAATTAAAAAAATATAATGAAAAAAATAAAATATTTTAATGATTTTTTAAATGAAGTTTTAATTCATCCTGAATGGATAGAACATTTAGATAATAAAAACTATATAATTATATCATATAATAAGTATATTTATATTTTAGATGAAAAAAAATTAGAGAAAGAAGATTATTTATTAAAATTTTTAAAAGAATTAAATAATGAACATATTTTGAAAGAATATTTAGAAAATATAAATTATTATGATTTATTAACTATTATTCGAGAAAAATTACCAAATATTATTATATTTAATTGGGATTTAAAAAATGGAAATTTAAATAATATAGATTATTATGTTAGTAGTTCAGAATTTAAAATAGATATAAATATATCAAAACAATTTATTGAAACATTAAAAGTATTAAGATGGAAATTATTTATTGAATATATTAAATGTTATGAATCATATATTGTTTATGATCAAGAACAAGAAAATACTGAATTGTTACATATTGAAACAGTAATTGAAAATTTTTCAAAAGATATTGAAGTTAGAAAATTACCAAAGAAAATATATCATGGAACATCTACTAGAGTAATTAATGAAATTTTAAAAATTGGTATTAGACGAAATCAAAAATCTAATTTTAAAAATATTTATAGATTTTGTAAATATTTGTTTTTCACATCATCTATAATTGAAGCAACATTTTATGCCGATAATAGTGCAAGAAAAACAAAATCTTATCCAGTTATTTTAGAAATTGATTCATCTTGTATAGATATTGATAAAGTTGAAAAAGATTATGATTTTTATGTTGATTATATAAATCAGGGAAATGAATATTTTGATGATTTATATAGTAACCAGATATATACTGAATCAGAACCTCAATTAATTCATTTACACAATAAATATATTGGTGCAACATATAGAAAATTTAGTTATAAAGCAAATATCTACCCAAAATATATTACTAAAATATATTTTCAAAGTGAAATTAATGGAAAATTTGATGATTATGTTGAACAAGATCAATTTGATGATTTTTTAGAAATGGTAGATATGTATAATGATGGGGTTTTTGAAGAAATACCATTAAATTTAGAAATATGGGAAGAAGAGAAAAGATATTTAGAAGAAGAAAATGAATGATATTTTTGTTAAATAAAATAATTTTTATATCTTTGTAAAATTATTAATTTAATCAAAAATTTTAATGGCAAGAAAACCAAAATTAACTCCAATACAACAATTAAATCTATTAGTTAAAGAACGCACAATTTTAAACGAAGAATTATTTGCACGTGAAGAAAGAGTTCGAAAATTAACTGAAAAAAGAGATTATGAAATTCTCACCAAAAGATTATTTTATTTTGAAAAAATTTATTTGGATATTCCTATTATCAATGTAAATTATGGTATAAGAGATTTTCTATATCCTAAAATAGAATTCAATAATAATCAATATGATTTATGTGCTTTTATTATACAATTATCCACCACAGATATTGTATTAAATTATAGTAATTCATATATGAATTCAATAAAATTATCATTAAAATTGAATACAATTAAATTAAATTATTTAAAAACTATTATAGATAGATATTCAATATTTTATACTGATCTTAAAATGTTTACACTTAAAGTTGAAGTAAAATATAATAGGTTAATAGAAGCTTTTAATATAGATACATTTAAAGAAAAAATAAAGATATTAAGTGATAAAATAAAAATAATAAATGATGAAAAAATAATATCAGAAGGAATGATTTTTTTATCATCTACACAATATTGGTATAATAAAACTGAAGGAATAGATGATGATTATAATAGATATCCATCAGCACAATATAAATATGTTGATGAAATCAGAATATTAAGTGCTACAAAAAATATGGTCACATTTTATATAAAAAATACAAATATTACACAACTTTCAAAAAGAAAAGTACATTTAAGAAAATTTATGGAAAGAAGAAATTTTAAATTAACAAAACAAAGTAAAAGAAAATTAAAATTATTAGAAATTATATATTTTTAAAATATTTTTTAGTTTTTAAATAAGTGTTTTTAATTGCTTGGATTCCAAATTTATTTATTTCTCTAGTACCAATTCCAGCATAATGTTTAGTTAATATTGGAGTATTGCAAATAATAAATTTATCATCATTCCAATAAAACCAATTTTTAATTGTTTGATCATAAACATACACCTCTTTATGATTATCAATAGCCATTATAATTGACCAACCAGTACCTCCAGAGACTTTATTATTTTTAATAACCCCAATTGCATAAATTGTTTCTGCATTCTTTACTTGCATCCAATTTCGTGCTAATAGATGCATATAATTATCTATATTAGTTCTTTTTAAAATTTTATTAGCTTTATGAATATTTAAAATACCTTCTTGATATTCTTCTTCGGTGATTTCATCTTCTTTTTTTGATAATGGATTTGGTTTTTCATACCAATAGTGATTATGATTATTAAATCCATATTCTCTACCAATTATATCCCATTGAGAATCAGCTCCTAACGCTCCTCCACTATGATTATAAAATGTATTCATAAATTTTATAGAAATATTATGAAAAATAGTTTACATAAAAAAACCAGTATTTAGTACTGGTTTTTTAATTAGTTATTTTGTTCTTTTGTCAATTATATCTTCAATTTCTTCCCAATCTTCAACAAATTTATCATTTTTTAATTTTGTTAATAATTGTTTTGTACTATCTTTAGAAAAATCATATTTTCTATCAGTTTTTCCTTTATCTTCTTTGATATCTTTTGTTGCAGCTTTTTTTGCTTTTTCTATATCTTCCATATCTAATTTTGATAATTCTTCTTTTTCTTTCTTATCAAATTCAGCAAATCTGTCTATTTTTTTCTTTTTCTCTTTCTTTTCTTTCTTTTCAGATTTTTCTTCTTTCTTTTCTTCTTTTTTAGGAGTTTCTTTATCTTTTTTAGGGGTCTCTTTTATATCTTCATCTTTAATTTTAGATGTTTTTATATCTTTTTTCTTTCCACCAATAGTAAATAATGCTTTTTTATTTTTATCAGTACTATCAGTTCTTCCAGTTATTTTATATTTTGTTTTTCCTGGATCATGAATCATATCATCAGCAACTGTTCGAGCTACTTTTTTTAATTCTTTTTCAGTTATATCTTTATCTTTGAATTTTTTCTCAATAGCAAGAATCATATCATATCTACCAAGTTCTTTCATTTTTAATTCACTAATAATGAATGTTGTTGCATCTTTTTCTATTTCTTTTTTTGCAGTTGATTTTGCTGCTTCATTAAGAATGTCATCAAATCTTTTTATTTTCATAATTTTGTTATTTTTTTTTATATTATCTTCTTATATATTAAATATATTTTCTTAAAATATTGTAATAATCTTCAATAGCATCTAATATAAATTGTGGTTCAGTTCCATGATTATTCATATTTTGTATAGCAAATTGTGATATTTCATGAAAACTTGGAATTCTCCAAGTCCAACTATCTACCATTTCTCCAACACCTTTATCATAAATAGACATTCTTTTTTCTATATTTTTAAATATTTCTTTATCTTCTGGAATATTTGTGGTATTTTTTATTTCTTTTAATTGTTTTATTGCTGTTGCTATTTCATTATGATAATTTCCCATAAAATCATCATAAGTTCCTTCATTTATTAATTTAAAATTTTCATAATTTTCAATATTTTTCATTTTCACTTATTATTTTTAATTATATATTAAAAAACAAAAACACTTTTTTAAAATATATAGAAAAACATATAAAAAAATAAAACAATAATTTGACTAATAAAACAATAGAAGACAAGTATATAAAACTAACTCATAGAGAACATGTTCTACAAAGACCAGATTCATATATTGGTTCAACTGAAACAGAATTAAAAGAAACATTTATTGTTGACGATATTACTGATTTTGAAAATATTAAGTTAAATCCTAAAATAGTTAATTTTAATCCCGGATTTTTAAAAATATTTGATGAGATTATTGTTAATGCATCAGATCAATTTATCAGAACTGGTAAAGTAAAGTATATCAAAGTAATAGTTGAAAAAGATTTTATTTCTATTGAAAATGATGGTCCAGGAATACCTATTGAAATTCATAAAGAACATAAAATCCATGTCCCAGAATTGATTTTTGGATATTTACTAACTTCTTCGAACTATGATGATACAGAAGAAAGATTAGTTGGGGGTAAAAATGGGATGGGAGCAACTTTAACAAATATTTATTCTAAATTATTTATTGTTGACACAGCAGATGGTGAAAAATCTTATAAACAAGAATTCTCAAATAATTTAGAGAAAATAGGAAAACCGAAAATTGGTAAATCAAAAAAGAATTTCACAAAAATAACATATTATCCTGATTTTGAAAAATTTGGTATGACTGAAATTACTGAAGAAATCCAACAAATCATACTAAAAAGAGTTATTGATGTTGCAGTTTATACAAAAATTAAAATTTATTATAATGGTAATTTAATACCAATAAAGAATTTTAATGATTATGTGAAATTGCATACTGATAATGAAATATTTTATCAAGATTTATCAAATGGTTGGGAAGTTGGTGTATCATCAACAAATATTGAAGAATTTCAACATATTAGTTTAGTGAATGGTATAACTACTTATCAAGGAGGCACTCATGTTAATTTTATTACAAATCAAATTGTCAATGAATTAAAAACTCAATTAGAGAAAAAACATAAAAAAGTAATAATTAAACCAAATGATATAAAATCTAAATTATTTATATTTTTAAATACAAAAATAATTAATCCAGATTTTGATACACAAACAAAAGAAACTTTAAAAACAAGATTAACAAATAAACATATTGGTAATATTCAAGTATCTCAAAAATTGATAAAATCTATTATGAATTCAGAAATCATAGAAGATATCATGAATTATATTGAAATTAGAGAACATGCTGCATTAAAGAAGTTAAATAATGGTAAGAAAACTAAGATTCGTATTAGGAAATTAGATGATGCTAATAAAGCTGGAACAACAAAATCATTGGATGCCAGCCTATTTCTTGCAGAAGGGGATTCTGCAATGAGTACAATTATCACTGGATTTTCTTCAACTGGAAGGGATTATTATGGTGTATTCCCATTGAAAGGAAAACCACTTAATGTTAGAAAATCTACAATGAAAAAGATTTTAGAGAATGATGAAATAAAGAATATTATATCAGCATTGGGATTAGAATTTGGAAAAGATTATAAAGATTTATCTGACCTAAGATATGGTAAAGTAGTGTTTGCTGGGGATGCTGATTGTGTAGATGGTGAAACATTAATAAAAACAAAATCTGGTATTAAAAAAATTAAAAATTTAACATATGATGACCAAGTTTTATCTCATAGCGGAGAATATAAGAGAATTTTAAAGATTATTGAAACAAAAAAAGAAAAATATATTGAGATAAAATATAATAATGAAATATTCAAATTTAGTGAGTATCATAAAATGATAGTTCAGAGAGATGGTGATATTGAAATTATATTTGCAAAAGATATGTTGAAAACTGATTTGTTGTTATTAAAAAAATAAAAAAAATGACTTTCATTATTTTATATATAAGTTATGATATAAAAAATAAAGTAACATAAATGAAAAAGAGAAATTATTGGAATTTAGAAACTTGTAAAGTAGAAGCCCAAAAATATAAAACCAGAAAAGAATATAGTAAAAAAGCAAAGGGTTCATATGAAAAATCAAGAAAAGAAAAATGGTTAGATGAAATATGTTTGCATATGAAAAAACCAAAAAAGAAATGGACAAAACAACTTTGTATTAAAAAAATTGAATTGTGTTCTTCAAAAGAAGATTTTTATAATAAGTATAATACAGCATATCAATATTGTGTTAGAAATAAACTTTTAGATGAAGTGTGTACATCATTAAAACAAAATTACAAATCAAATGGATTTTGGATATTTGAAGAGTGTTTAAAAATAGCAAAAAAATGTAAAACAAAAAAAGAATTTAGAAACAAATATACACCATACACAAAATCAGCAAAAAACGGTTGGTTAGAGAGAATATATGAGGAATGTTCTTTTTTAGATGATTATAATAAAGAATGGATTATATATTCATATTTATTTTCAAACAAGTATGTGTATGTTGGGCTTACAATAAATGAAAAAAGTAGAAAAAGTAATCATTTATCAAATAGTCCAAAAAGCAGTGTATATAAATTCATAATTAAAAATAATATTAAAAAAGAAAATATTAAATATAAAAAAGAGAAATCTGGTATAACTGATAAAAAAACAATTAAAAAGTTAGAAGGAAAAATATTACAATCATATTTAGATAAAGGTTATCAAAAAATAAATATTAAAAAGACAGGTAATCTCGGTGGTGGTATACTTATATGGACAAAAGAAAAATGTTTTGATGTTGCAAGGAAATGTTCAACAAAAAAAGAGTTTAGAGAAATATATCAAAGTGCTTATAATAATAGTAGAAAAAATAACTGGATAAATGAAATATATGATTTATTTCGTCCTGAAAATAAATATGATAATATAGATTTATGTAGAGAAGAATCAAAAAAATATAAAAACAAAACTACATTTAAATTAAAAAATCATAATGCATACAAAACTGCATGTGATAATAATTGGATTGATATGTTTTTTCCAAAATTTGATTTTTTAGAAAAAGCAATTAAAAACTTCAATAAGACAAAAACAAATAAAGAGTTTAGAGTATTATATCCAAATGATTATGATTATTTTTTGAGACATAAACTTTTAAAAAAATATAAAAAATAAATGAATATAAACATAGATGATTATTTTTTGGTGTCCCCAGATAGCATAGAAATAAAAAACACAACAACAGAATTATATTATGATATTGAAGTTGAAGATGATAATACATTTTATTTAGTTACAAAAAACGATAAATTATTATTAACACATAATTGTGATGGGACTCACATTAAAGGGCTCTTGATAAATCTGTTTGAAAATTACTGGAAATCACTACTGTCATTGGATTTTCTCTATGATTTTGTGACACCTATTGTCAAAATTGAAAAAGGTAAAAAATCTAAATTCTTCTACAAATTAAATGATTATGATAAATGGAAGAAAACTAACACAACTGGTTGGTTTGTGACATATTACAAAGGTTTAGGGACAATAGAACCACATGAAATAAAAGAATTTTTTAAAGATATTGATAAATTTTTAATACCATTCCAATATGATAATGACCCACACGATATTGTGGATATGGTTTTCAATGAAAAAAGAACAAATGATAGAAAAAATTGGTTGAGTAATTATCAACCAGGTATAGTAGTTGATAAATTTTCTGAAAAAACAACTTATGAAACATTTTTTAATAAAGAATTTATTGAATTTTCAATGATAGATAATCTTCGCTCAATTCCTTCTGTTGTTGATGGTTTTAAACCAAGTCAAAGAAAAATTCTCTATACTCTATTTAAAAAGAATTATAAAAATAAAATAAAGGTCAGTCAATGTGCAAGTGACACGGCATCTAATACAGCATATCATCATGGGAATGTTAGTTTAGAAGGCACAATCATAAATATGGCTCAGGATTTTGTTGGAACAAATAATATAAATTTACTACAACCAAAAGGAGCATTTGGGACACGTTTAAAAGGTGGTAAAGATGCTGCAAGTTCAAGATATATTTTCACACAATTATCAGAAATATCTACAAATATTTTTAAACCAGATGATAATCAAATTTTAAATTATTTAAATGATGATGGATTTCCAATTGAACCAGAATATTATGTACCAATTATTCCAATGGTATTAGTTAATGGTGCAGAAGGTATTGGTACAGGTTGGTCAACAACAGTCATTAAATATAATCCAGTTGATATTATAAAATATTTAGTTTTTAAATTAAAAAATCAAAAAACAATTAAATTAATTCCATGGTTTAAAAATTTTAAAGGGAAAGTTTATTTTGATTCTGAAAAATCAAGATGGGTTACACAAGGAATTATAAATAAAAAGAGTAATTCAATATTACATATTAAAGAATTACCAATTGGAATGTGGAATGATAAATATTATACGATATTAGATGAATTAGAAGATAATAAAATTATTAAAAAATACACTAAAAATGATACTGATATAAAAGTTGACATTATTATAACTGTTGATAGAACAAATATGAAAAATATTGAAAAAGATTTAATTAAAATATTTAAATTAGAAACTTATTTTTCTATAAATAATCAAATATTATTTGATGCAGATAATAAAATAAAACATTATAAAACAGTAGATGATATTATATCAGACTTTTTAGATATTAGATTAGAATATTATCAAAAAAGAAAAGATTTTATTTTAAATAAATTGGAACAAGATAGATTTATGTTAATTAATAAAATGAAATTTATAAATGAAATATTAAAGGGAACATTAACAATTCAAAATAAAAAACGTCAAGATATTGAAAATAATTTAGAGATATTAAAAATTTCGAAAATAGATAATTCATATGGTTATTTATTAAATATGAGCATATTAACATTAACAAATGAAAAATTATTAGAATTAAAAGAAATTTTTAATAAGAAGAAAGAAGAAATAAATATTATTAATAATACATCTATAAAACAAATTTGGTTAAAAGAATTAAATATCTTATATAAAAAATTAAACTAATTTAAAACTGATTTTTTTATTTAATATATAATAAAAAAATCAGAAATTATGTTAGATTTTAAATATAAATTAGGAATTCCAGTTATTGATTATCAACACAAACAATTATTAACAATATTAAATAAATTAGAACAAAAAATATTAAATAAGAAACAATTGCGAAATATAATTTTACAACTTAAAGATTGTGCAGTTTATCATTTTAAAACAGAAGAAGAATATTTTAAAAATAATAACTATAAAAATATGAAAGAACATATTCAATTACATAATATATATATACAAACAATAGATTATTATTGTTCTGGTAATAATTATGATCAAAATAAAATTTATACATTTTTATCAACTTGGTTTAAAAAACATGTCCTTATTGAAGATAAAAAAATTATTATTAAAGAAACTTTAAAAAAATAAAAAAAAACGATATAAATAATGGATGTATTATTAAAATTATTAGAATTTCTTGAAAATTTTCCAATTGAATGGAAAATTGTATTTTCTATAATATTTATATTATTATGGTTATTATGGTTTTTTAAAAAACCATTATTTAAATGGATTAAATGTTTAAAAAATAAAAAAAGAAATAAATATTCTTTTTTAAATCATAAAATATTTTGTGAAAAAACATTTGTTTATCATACTATTAGTATGATAAACGTTGGAGTACCAGAGAAATCATATATATTTCGTAGAATATTAAAAAATATGTATGATTCTATATTATATTTTTCTAAAGAATTAATAACAAATGATAAAATTTATAATTTATCTAATAATCAATTTTATGCATTAGTAATAAAAAATATTACAAATATAGTAAATGATTATAATGATAAAATATTAAAAGAATTTGGTCAAGAACTTTATAATTTAGTTATGGTTCATGAAAAAAAAGGATTTAATATTCATCATGAAAAAACAATACTTTTCATTAAAAATGTAGTAGAAGAAGCATTTGAAAATGATAATATTGTTTATTCAACAGTAGAACATAAAATAGATTATTTATTAGATTTATATTGTATTGCTATGAAAATTGCTATGAGTGATGTTGATAAATTATATAAAAATTTTAATGGAGAATTAGAAAAAATATTAGATTTAGATATAAAAAATGAAGAATATTATCATTTTTTCGCAGAAGCATCAACAGAAGCATTATTTTTTTCTAAAAATGGAGTTTGTATAGATTGTAATAAAAGAGCCGCAGAAATGTTTGGATATTTAACAGTTAAAGAATTTTTAAAAAATATTGGGATATTTAAAATTAATATTATTGATTCTAAATATCATGATTTAGTATCAAAACATATGAAAAATAATCTTTTAGAACCATATGATGCAATTGGTATTAAAAAAAATGGCACAACATTTAAAATTTCAATAAGAGCTAAATTAATACCTTTTAAAAATAAAGGAATAGTAAGATCAACCTCAATTATAGATATTTCCTAACAATTATAGATATTTCCTAACCATTTTCAATAAAATATTAATAAAATATTAATTATCTTTAAACAATTATAAAAAAAGATATTATAATAATTAAATGAAGTTATTAAAAGATTATAATAAAACAATTAAAAAAATTTATGAGTATTTTGATTATACTAGTGGAGATTCAATTTATCCAATAGAAGATTATACAGATTATTTTTGGAAAATAACAGATTCAATTATTTATTATTCAGATGATGATGTTAATTTAGATATGGATTTTATAGAAGATGAATTTTTAGAATCTTGTGATGGTGATGATTATGTAATGTTTTTAATTAAAGATTCATTAAATTTAGATAATAATTGTTTAATGATTTTTGAAAAATTAAGAGAATAAATGATAATTGGGATTAGTGGACAAATTGGATCGGGAAAGGACGCAGTAACTAAAAAAATTATTGAAACATTTCCAGAAATGAATTTTAAATCTTATGCTTTTGGATATAATGTTAAAAAAGTTGTATCTTTGCTCACAGGTGTAAATTTAAAAGTTGTATTATCTCGACAAGGAAAACTAATTTATTTATCCAAATGGGGAATGACTATTGGTGAAATGTTTCAAAAACTTGCTTCTGATGCAATTAGAGAAAAATTTCATGAAGATGCATGGATAATATCATTATTTAATAATTTGAAAAATGATGAAAATATTATAATAACGGATGTAAGATTTTTAAATGAAGCAGAATATATTTTAAATCGTGGAGGATATTTAATTAGATTAGTAGGAGATCCAAAAAATATAAATAAAACAGATGAAAGAGATAATAACCATTATTCAGAAACAGAATTAGATAATTTTAATAAATTTGATATAATTTATAATAATATACCACCAATAAATAATTTAAATAAATTAATAATGATAATAAAGAAGAAATTATTTTAAAATAAAGATGAAAGATAAAAAAATTTATTTATCTTTGCAAGACTATAAATTAAAAAATTTGAAAATATGAATTATAATGAAACAAAAGAAAAATTATTAAATATTAAAGATAAAATTATTAAATTATTAGAAACTCACAATGTTTCAGCGAATAATGAAAATCATATTATAACATCTGAAATATTGGATTTATTTTATGAAGTGCAACAAAGTGGTAAGTTTATCTGTTTTTCTTGTGGTTCATTGGATTGTAAAAAATTTGATGGTGGAATATTATGTAATAAATGTTTACATTGGCAATCAGTTTAATTATGTTCATTGATGAAATGTTTCAAAAACTTATTTAAAAAAAACTTTTTATTTAAAATAATTTATTTATCTTTGCAAAACTGAAGAAATATTAATATCCATTAATGATTATTTAGACGTTATCAAATAAACTTATAAAACTGAGAATAAATTAAAAAAATATGAAAATAAAAGATAAATTTAAAAAAGTACCTGGAATGGGCACTAAAAATATACCTACTATGGTATTAAAAGATTTAATTGTCAGTCAAGAGATTCATGAAAAATTATCTGATTGTATAATTGAAATGATTACATCAACAAAGATGCCATATTATGGAGAATTTACACAAGCAATCAATTTTACACAAGCACAAATACCAACATGTGGAGTAAATGTTACTGATAAAGGAATGAATTTTTATTGGGGTAAAGAATTTATTGAAAATTGTAATAGAAAAGAAGTTTTATTCACAATTATTCATGAAGTTTTTCACTTAATATTTGATCATCATAAACGTGGTATGGGATACGATAAAAAAATATCAAACCTGGCAGCAGATATGATTATTAACTCTATTATTCATGGTGAAATGATGATTGCAGAAAATTTAACTAATGTAATTGAAATACCAAAAGATGAATTAGGAAATAATACTTGTGTATTTCTTTCCAAAGATTATCGAGGTGCGCCAATTTTTGAAGATGTTTATTTTTGGTTAATGGATCAATATAATGATTGGAGAAATAAAAATTCTGATAAATTAGATAAACAAGCAAAAGTTGATAAAGATGGAAATGTTACTATTAATGGTCAAAAATATTGTGGAAAATGTGGACAAAAAATAGATGGAAAAGATGGAAAAGATGGAAAAGATGGTCAAGAAAGCGATAAAGAAGGTCAAGGTTCTGGAAAAGATTGTTGTGATAAATGTGGTCAAGAAAAACAAGATGGTCAAGGTTCTGGTCAAGGACAAGGAGAAGGAGAACCACAAGATGGTCAAGGTCAAAGTAGTGGTTATGGAAATAATGGTCAATCAGGGGATAAAAGAGAAAATGATGTTGATATGTATCCTGTTGAAAGATTTTTTGAAAATATTGAATATAATAAAGGTCAAAGTTTTGATATTCATTTTGATGATGATGTTCCAGAAGCAGTTAGAAAACAATGGGTTAATTCACAAATAGAAAAGTTAAAAGCAAGAGGTTTAGAATCTGGTTCTGTTGAAAAAATTCTAAATAAACTTCAAAAAACAGAAAAAGATTATCTTAAAGAAATTAAAAGAACTATTAGTAATGATATATTTGGTTCTAAAAAACAAAAATCTATTACTAAATTGAATAGAAGAGGTATTGAAGGATTAAAAGGACAAAGAAAATACAAAACAAGAATAAATTGTTTGTTAGATACTTCTGGTTCTATGAGTGGAGATTTTGAAAAAGTATTGTCTTATATATTTCAAAATGATATTGAAATAAATTTAATACAAGTTGATACTCAAATTCAAGAAGTACTTCATATTAAAAGAAAACGAGATCTTGAAAAAATGAAAATACATGGATTAGGTGGAACAACATTAACTCCAGGATTACAATATATTGTGGCTGATAAAAAATTAAATAAATTAAATACTGTAATTCTTACAGATGGTTATACAGATAGTCTTGATATAACAGGAATTAAAGGAAAAATTTTAGTTTTATCAACAAATACAGAATGTCCATTAGTATATAATTCAAGTAAAATTAAACAAATAATAATTGATAAATCAAAATAATATAATAAATTAATTATGAAAGAAAAAGAAAAATTTTTAGAGTTTCTGAGTACCATGTTTTGGTCTTGGGGAGGATCCACCTGAAGAAATTTTTTGGGCAGGAAATGACCTATTAGAATGGTTTGAAGCGGAATACAATAAAAAATTAAATATAAGATTTGATGAAGATAATTATGATGAAGTTGTAGAAGCAATTAAAAATAGTTAAAAAAAATTGAACTTTTCTAAAAAATTAAAATATACAAAATAAATAAAAATAAATAAAATAAAAATTATGAATTTAAATGAATTAAAACAAGTAGAATTGAATAATGTTGACAATGTTTCTGAACATGCAGAAAGTGTTTTAACATTAAAAAAGGATGAAATTAGAGAATATTTAGAATTTGCACTTGATACTTTTTATAGTGATGACTCTAAAGAAAATTCCGAAACTGTTATTGATTTCTTCAACATTGAAAAATTTAAACCTTTTTATGAAGAAATGTATAATTCAGTAAATGTGAAATCCGATAAAATAGACTCAGAAAATGAAGTCGACTCAGATGTAAATGAAACAGAGTAATATTTTAGATTTATTTACAAATTTATCTTTAATTTCATTATCAACACATGAAGAAATAAATACAAATTATAAAGAATAATTATAAAGAATAATTGTAAAGAATAATTATAAAAAAAAGATAAAAAATAATTATAAAAAATAATTATAAAAAATAATTATAAAAAAAAAGATAAAAAATAATTGTTTTTAAATTTTTTTATTATCTTTGCAATCTGAATAATCATTAAAAAAATTAAAAATAATATATAAAAAATTTAATACATGGAAAAAAAGAAAAAAATAAAATCTGAACAACGAATTTTAACATTTGATGGTAAATTTGATATAACAGATTTAAATGAAAAACAATTAAGATATTGGAAAATGATGTATCCTAAATCAGGTGTATTATTTCTGACATCTGAACCAGGAATTGCTAAATCTACATCATTAAGAGAAATGGCAAGTAAAGTGATTCATGTTGAATCGGGAAAATGTTTAAGATATATTGATTTAAGATTAGCTATGTTAGATGAAACTGATGTTGGGTTATTCCCAGATAAATTCAAAATAGATATTCCAACTAAAGATGGTAAAACAAGAGAAGCAACTTTTCTTAATCATATCATTCCATATTGGGCTTATTTAGCAAACCAATCACCAACAATTATCCACTTTGAAGAATTGAATAGAGCACCATTAGCTGTTAGGAATGCTGCATTACAAATTCTTTTAGAAAGAGAGATTGGTTATGAATTTAAATTTAAAGATTATGTTATGATGGTGGCAACAGGAAACTTAGGAGATGATGATGGAACTGATGTTGAAGAGTTTGATTCTGCATTAAATGGTCGTTTAATTCATTATAAACATAAAATGAATTTTGATGAATGGGTAAAATATTATGCAACAGAACATATTCAATCAATTATTGTTAGTTATTTAACTGTTCATACAGATCAATATTATCTTGCAAAAAAACAAAGAACTGAAACTGATGTTGCTTATGCAAGTCCTAGAACATGGACATTTTTAAGTGATTATATAACATCTAATTATGGTTTTAATGCACGAATATCTACATGGTTTAAAGATGTAGAACAAGTTGCACATGGATATATTGGTGGAGGTGCAGTAGCCTTTATTAGATATTTAAAAGATGTATTAAAAATTAGTATCAGAGATATTATGGATCGTTATCCACAAATTAAAAGAGAAAATCAAGCAACATTTATTCGTGATAAAAAATCAGAATTATTACATGATTTAAAAGAAATAAATTTAAAAGATTTGAAAAAAAATCAAATAGAAAATATTATGTTATTTTTACTTGATTTAAGTCCAGATGAAGTTTCAGCATATTTATTATGGGTAGTTGATGAAAAATATGAATACGAAACTGACGATAAATTAGATACTAAGAAAAATGAATTTATTTTATCTTTTTTGCAAGATAAAAGATTCGCAAAGTATCAAAGAACTCTTCTTAACCATGTTCAAGGTGGAGAATCAAAAGATTCTAAAAAAACATTTTGGGATAAATAAAATATTGATTAATAATTGAAAAATAGATATACAATTTTTTTGTGTGTCTATTTTTTTTAATTTTTTTAAAAATCTTTATTTTTTTGTGTTTTGGACTACATTTTTACAATATATAGATAAAAAAAAAGAAGATAATTATGAAGAATAAAGAAATATTTGAATTAAGAGAAGCCTTAAATGATGTAGATTATATTAAAGGTAAAGTGTTTGCATATGCAGTATTTAAAAATAAAGCTCTTTTAGATGATGAAATTAAAGTATTTGACTCTATTAGAAAAGCACCACATCCAGATTTTCAAAAATATGAAAATGAAAGAACTGCACTTTGTCAAATGCATTCAGAAAAAGATGAAGGAGGAAATCCTGTATTAAATTATAATCCAAATGGAACACAATCATTTAAAATTTTAAATCAAGATGATTTTAAAAAAGATTATGAGAAAATGGTTGAAAATTATACTGAAGTATTAGATGATATGACAAAAAATCAACAAGAATTTAATGAGTTTTTAGAAAAAGATTCTGAGGTTAGACTTATTAAGATTGAAATGAAAGATTTACCAGATGAAATTACAGCAAAATTTTTAGAAAATATAAAACATATGGTTAAATAAAAATCAATAATATTAATGTTTTTTCTTTAAATATTCCATCTTTTTAGGTGGAATATTTTTTTTATCAAATTTTTTTTGTATCTTTGTACTATAATTTAAAAGAAAAACTATGAAAAATTTTATTCCTGAATATTGTCCTGCATGTAATACAAAATTAGTTATTGATTTTGGTAAAAAAAATGATGTTATTAAATTAATGTGTAAAAATCCAACTTGTAAAGGAGTTATATTAAAAAAATTACAAAAAGGGATTCTTGCCTTAGATATTAGAGGAATTGGTCCATCTACAATAGAAAAATTATTAAATGCGGGTATTACTCATTCTTATGATTTATTTGATTCAAAAAAATTCAATGAGATAACTTTAGTTAATAGTGGAGAATTTCAAAGAGGACGAGCTTTAGAGAAAATTATAATTGCAGTAAAAAATACAAAATCAATTAATATTGAAAAAGCTATTCTTTCATTACAAATAGAGAATATTGGAAAAACATTCTCTAAAAAAATTGGACAAAAATTATCAGGATTATTTGTAGATTTTGATGGATTAATGTTAGATATTAGAGAAGAATTAAATGATGAAAATTCAGATTTAAATTATTTAATTAAATCATCATTACAAAAATTTGAAGAATTTGAAGTTGAATTAATAAAATTTGAAGAAAAAAAAGCAGTAGAATCTAAAAAAATAGATAAAATTATAACAATCTCTGGATTTGTTGATAGAAAAGAAATAGATTCTGTTCTTGAAGAATTAAATTGGGAATGTAAAACAGAAATTTCTAAAGATTGTAAATTATTAATTGTTTCTGATAAAAATTTTGTATCTGATAAAATAGTTTTTGCAAAAGAAAATGGAATTAAAATTATGACCTTAGTACAAATTAAAATGTTATTTCTCTAAAATGAATAGAACTCTAAAAATTCAAATAAATTCTTTAAAAGAACTTGCAAAAGTAAAAGAATTACTTGGAAACGAACCAATTTTTGATTGGAAAAATGATTATTTATCTTTTAATAATTTACATGATGAAATAGTCATAATTTATTTTAGACGTAGTACATCTACAAAACAATATAATTATTGGGATTGGAAATATAGTAGAGATATTGATTTTATAATTAATTATACAACATTTATTAATCTTGTTCGAGAAGAAAAATTTAGAAAAATTTTAGAAAATGAATAGAAATTTGAAAATTCAAATATATTCTTTAAAAGAATATCAAAAAATAAAAGAAATCCTTAGTATTAGTAATGAACCAATATCTAAATGGTATATTGATTTACCAATTTTTAATAATCGAATTATTATTTATTTTTATCATAAAAGTGATTGTACAAATAGATATTTTCGGGATAAACGTAATAATAGTTTCCTAACCACTTTTGAGTTAAAACCAGGTGATTATGTAGGATGGAATTGGAGATATTATCATAGTTCTGATATTGATTTCTCTATTAGTTATACAACATTTATCAATATTATTCGAGAAAAAAAATTAAAAAAAATTATTAATAAGTAACTCTATCTGGATATTTAACACCATTTGACTGACAATAATCTTTAATTGCTTTCATAAGTTTTGGCCCAATTTTATTAGGCAAAACAAAAGTAGGTGGATCTGTCCAACCTAAAATTCTTGCCCAGCCCATATTTTCTAATTCTTCATAAGCATAACCATCATCATTCCGTTTTATTTTCTTTTTTCTTAAATATTGTGAAGCAAAATGATTATGTTTAGCAAATCCAACAATATGTCTTTTACCATCAGGTTCTAACCAAACAGATTTATATTCTTTTTTTGGTTTTTCAATTTTTTTTTTGGTTTTTCTGATTTTTCAGATTCCTCAGATTCTTCATCTTCAAAAACTAAATCACCGGGAATTGATTTAATTATTTTAATATTATGAACAGATTTATCAGTTGATGTGAAATTAATAATTAACCAATCAAAAACAATATCAAATTCAAAAGTTTTATAAATATAATCTACTTTGTCATCTAACCAAGTCTTTGCATCATTTAAATTATCAAATGGGGTTCCAGAAAGAATACAATTAAATATAGTTTTTGAAAACTGACCATATTCCATTGATGTTGAATAGAAAGTTATTTCTGTATTTTTTGAATTTTTATTTTCAAATGTTTTTAAATATTTCATTATTAAATTAATTCTTCTTTTTCATTATATTCTTCAAACCAATAATTAAAGAAATAATAATTATTTTTATTAATAATATATTTTTCTTCTTTATATTCAAATACAATATAAGTATTATCATCTTTATCAACATTTGATCCAACAACATTAATTATTGAATTTTCAGGTAATAAAAATTTATTTCCCATCTTATCTCTACATATTATACCATCTTTATTTAAATTTAAATATTTTAAGTTCTTGGGTTTAAACCAATTAGTTAAAATTTGAAATAAATAATTATCTAATTTTAATATATAATTACCATCAATATATGTGAATTGTGAATCAGAAAATAAATCTGTTTTTAATTCTTCTCTTTCAATCCAGTTAAATTTTTTATAAACTCCAAAAAATTCTTCTTCATTAAATGTAAATGAAATATAAACATCTAATGTTAAATTTTCATTAGTGTTTATTCTTAATATTTTTAAATTAGTATATAAATCAACATCTTCTAAAAATTGATCATGTTTAATTCCAGTATAACTATTAATAGTGTCTTTGTATAGATTTTTAATGACACCCATAAGAGTATTTACAAACATTGGTGTTCTGGCATATTGATCGACATAAGGTGAGTCCTGATTCCCATAAATAGATAATGATTTATCTACAGCGAATCCATATCCTGGTCCAAGAGGACTTGGACCCATTCCCATTTGAGAGAATTGGTTAAAATCGGAGTAGGATTCATTCAAAAATTTAAATTTATTATATTTTAATATTTTCATTAAAAAATGTTGTTAATTTTTCATTAATATTTTCATTATATTTAATTCTTAATAATTTAATATTATTTTCTTTACAGTATATATTTTTTATTTGATCTCGTTTTTGTCTAATTATAAAATCTTTTTCACCACCCCAATATTTAATTGATTTAAAATGTTGTTTGCCATCAAATTCTACACATATGTTATGAGTTGGTAAATAAAAATCAAATTTTAATTTTTGTTTATATTTACAATTTTCAAATTTTTGTTGTTTATTATGTATTATTTTATTGTTTATTAAAAATAATGATATTTCTTTTTCTCCTTTACTTTCATTACATTTTTTACAACCTTTTTTAGAAAGATGATTGTTTGGTGTTTGTTCAAAAATTCCATGAATAGGACAAATTATTTTTACTTTTGTTCTATTATTTTTATAATTAACTATTGAATAATCAAATTTGTTATGATGTGTTTTTGTCGCATTTAATATAAAATCATTTTGTTTATAATTTTTTGTTTTGCCACATTTCCCACAACCATAACCAAATAAATGATTATTTGGGAGTTGTTCAAAAATTCCATGAATAGGGCAAATTATTTTTACTTTCGTTTTACTATTAATATAATTAACTAAAGAATAATCAAATTTATTATTATGTTTTTTTGATGCTTTTAATTTAAATTCTTTAATATTAGTTATTGGTTTATTAGAACATATTTTACATTCACTACCATTTAAATGATTACTTGGACTTACATTAAATATTCCATGTATAGGACAAATAATTTTTATTTTAGTTGAATTATTAATATAATTTACCAATGAATAATCATATTTATTATTATAAATTAATTGAACATTTTTAATAAATTCTTTATTGTATTTTTTTTGTAGATTTACTTGATTACATTTTGAACAAGCTTGTCCAATTAAGTGTTTTCTTGGAGTTTGTTCAAATTCTCCATGAATAGGACAGATAATTATAACTTTAGATTTTGAATTAATGTAATTTACCAATGAATAATTATATTTATTATTATGAACAATATTTGCTTTCAGAATAAATTCTTTGGTAGTTAATTTTTTTGACATAATTTATATATAAAAAAACAAATTGAAATTTTTATATATACTATGATTATTTTTATATATAAATAAAAATTTTAGATTAAATTATGGTAAAAAAGTCAGAGGTATTAAATGGTGTTTATGAATATAAGGGTGATGGAGAATTAATGAGTGATATAAGTACAACAAAACCATTAAAAAAAGTAAGAAAAACTAAAAAAACTAAAAAAATAAAAATACCAATTGAAAAAAATATTGAAAAAAATATTGGAAAAGTTGTTGAAAAAGTTGATGAAAAAATTGATGAAAAAATTGAAGAAGTGTTAAGAGAATTAACTGATAAAGAAATATTTAAAAGAATTGCAAAAAGTGGAGAACATTTTTATTTAAAATATAATGGGACAATTATATATGATTCAATAAAGAATAAAAATTCTGTATTAATATTTGAAAATGATTCTTTTATGTTAAATGGTATTAAAAATTTATATAAAGGTTTAAATCTAAAAATGAAAAAATAAAATGGAAAATTTTAAAAATATAATTTCACAAGATAATTTTAAATTATTAGGAGAAAAATATAATTCAATAAATGAAAGTATGGATTTCTCAAATCGTACAGGTTTTAGTCAATCTTTAATAGGTAGAGCAATTAATAAAACTTTTAGTTTTGCTATGAAAAATGTATATAAAAGAAAATTAAGAAAATTAAGTGATGAAATTAAAGATGAATATTTAAAAGCTATTGTTGCAACATTTTATGAAATGGGGATAGAAGCTGAAAAATTAGAAGTTGTAAAATCAATAACATTGGATGCAATTCAGACAACAATTCAAAAAAATGGAAATACTGAAAACAATATAAAAAAACTTAAAACAAAAATTGATGTTGATGAAAAAATATCAACTTTTTTAGCACTGCCAGCACATGAAGAAAAAATAAATAAAGAACAACTTATTCAAGGTCAAGAGAAATTAGTAAAAGTTAAAAGATTTAAAAAAGAAAAAAAACAATTTAAAAAAACATATTCAAATCAGATAACAATGATAAAATCTATAATAAATTATATTAATAAAGATAATTTATCAGATAATGATTTGGCAATGATCTCTTTTATTAATAATAAATTATCTACTGAAATTGAGATAATAAAAAAGAATAAATTAGATACAACACCATTAGAAGAATTAAAAAATAAATTAACAGAATTACCAAGAACAACAAAAACAATATCTGAAGAAGATTATAATAAAAGAATAAATTTAGATAAAAGTTATTTGGGGATAATAAATGATATTATAGATAAAAATCCACAATTATCAAAATTTAAGAAAAATTGGAATAAAAGATTATATCCAGATACTAATGATATTAGTCAAATTAAAAAAGAATATAAAAAAATTAAAAATGAAATAGAAAAACAAGGTATTCAAGTTAATGAAAATATATTATTGGTGGAAGCTGAAACTGGATTAGCAAAAACTCCTCAAAAAACAAACACAAATCTTACACAAACATCTAAAGAACAAAGTGATTCACAAAGTGATTCACAAGGGTCACAAATAGCACAAACACCAACGACACAAATAATACAAACACCTGGATCACAAAATGTACAAGGACAAACAGAAGAAGTAACAGAAAAAGAAAAAAAAATAACAGATTTGGTAAATGATACAGTAGGAGATACCATTACTAAAACTTCAAGTGATTCACCAAAAGTTAAAAAAGCTTTAAACAAATTTGGAAATCTTAAGTATAAAGATTTTGATTTATCAATTTTAGATAATCCAAATAAAATATTAACTGATGCACAAATAAAAGAATTTTATTCTAAAGTACGACCAAACGTTAATAAAGAAAGATTAAAAGTTCTTGCATTAGAAGCAGAAATATTATATGATCCAGAATTTGGTGTAGCAAAAAATGCGGTTTATTCAAGAGTAAATTTCACAACAGTTGATACAGATAAAAAGAAAATAGAACAATATTGGAAAAAATTAATATCACAAGATAAAGAAATTTATTTACCATATTTTTCACAAACAGGATCTTTTCCAGAAGATTTAGATCCTATTGCCTTGATTAATAGTGATAAAGCTATGAGAAAATCATTTGCAGAGTATAATATTGAAGCAAAAAAAAATATAGCAAATTTTGGTTCTAATGAAATTAATGAAAATCCTTCTCAAAATAAAGCAATAGGTATTGTATTAAATGGGGATACTGATGATAAATTATATATTTTTGATACAAATAATAATCCACCAAAAAGATTTGGAATGATTTTAAGAACTGTTCCAAAAAATAAAGAAGATTTATTAACATTCTACCATTTTAAAGGATTATTTGATTTTGATGGATTAATAAAAAAATTACCAAAAGAAAAAGAAGAATTAGATAAATTAACTGATGATAAAATAAAAATTTTAGTAGATAAATATTATTTAAATAATTCTCAAACAATAAGAGATTTATATGAAGGTGATGAAGAAAAAATAAATTTAAATATTTTTCAAACCTTCAGAAAATATGTACAAGGTTATGATAAATCAAAAGGAGGTAAGATGATAACATTATATGTATCAGGTAAAGATAAAATAAATTATGGTAAAAAACAATTAATGCAAGTTGCCGCATATAATAATAATTTATATGTTATGAAAACAGATGGAAATCAAATAATTGAAACTATACCAATAGAACAAGCTAAAAATATGGAATTTAAAAATTTTAATTATGTAGTAGATTTAAAAGAATTATATGGAATTAATAATAAGAAAATTTGGAATAATATTTTGAATAGAGGTGGAGATGCAAATAAAGAACATGAGCTGGAAGTTGATATAGAAGAAATCATAAAAAAATATAAAAATGATTTATTACCAATAAGAAATACTAAAAAATAACAATAAAAAAAAATAACAATAAATGAAAAAATTTAATGAATGGAAAAAGTTAAATGAAGACGTTGAAAATTTAAATGATGTAGAAATCCCAATAAAGGATGTAGTAGATATGTTAGGTTATTCTATTAAGAGTGTTTTAGAAGAGACAGAGAATATTGCAACACAACAACCACAACCACAACAAAATACTATTCAAGGTCAACAACAAAAAACTATTCAAGAAAAACCACAACAAAATTCACAAGATTCACAAAATTCACAAAATTCTCAACAAAATGAAGCAGTTGGTCAAGAAAAATACATGGAAAAAATAGAACATAATTTGCAAGATTTATTCATATATTTAAATAAATATAAAATTAAATATGAATTTACAAATAATGATTTGCATGATACTTATACTCTTGCAGAAATTAAATTTCCTGATTTAATTAGTTCAGATCAAACAACTCTTCGACCAGAAATAATAGGAAATAATATTAGAGCATATTTAGGACCAAAATTATTTAAAATAAATATGATTTTGAAAAAAATAAATAGAAAATCTGAGTCGGGATATGATTTAAGTTTATATGGTACAAAAAAATATTCTTTTATTTCAATTAATTTAAAAGAATTTAAAAAAATGTATTAATAAATTTCTGGTCTAACAGAAATATTTCTTACTTTATTTAATATTGCAGAAATTTCATATTCTTCATTAACAATAGTCAATTCAAATTGTTTTTCTAAATAACCATTATAATAATGATTTAACATCCAAGCAATATAATTAGATTTAATATAATCTTCTTTATTTAAGAAGTATAATAAATCAATATATAGATTTTCTTTCTCATAAATTAAACCTTCTTTAAGTTTTGCATATAGTAAAGTCATAAATGCATCAGTTATATTTTCAGTGATAAGTTTTAAATCAAATTTAGTTAAAGCATTAGCTTTTTTACCATTTTCAATTTTTTGAATTTTATCAAAAATTCTAGTAAGAAAGTTTATTTCTTCTTGATTTAAGTATTTAAATTTGTCATCTATATTCATAATTTTCTGTTTTTATTTTTGTTTTACAAAAATACAATTTATTTTTGACATATACAAACTTATTTTCATTTTTTTTCAATAGATTATATTTTATATATAAAAAAAACAAGATTTAAATTTATGAAAACTTTGAAAAAATATAACAAATTTATTAATGAAGATTTAGAAGATATTAAAGATGATATCGCAACTAATTTAGAAGAATTTGAAAAAGATGATAATGTTGATGATATTGAAGATATTAAAAATGATGTAGATAAACAAGTTGAATTAATTAATAAAAAGAAAGTTTTAATAGATAACAAATTAAAATTATTAATTGATCAAATTGCATTAATTGATAATGATGATGATAAAAAAATAGTTCAACAAAATATTGATAAATTAAAAAAAGATTTAACTAATTTTGATGAAACAATTCAAAGATTAAGTGATCAAAAAAAGACAATAGAAGATAACTAATGAGTAAAGAAAGTGATTTTGTAGATAAATTAACAGATTTTACATCAGCTTTAGAAAATTTAGTGGAAATATTACAGGAACAAATTAAATCTAACCCAAGTGAAGTTTTCAATAAATTTATGGAGAATATGGATGCTGCATCTATTAAAAATATTGAAGATAGTTTAACAGAAATAAAAGTTGATGTAAAAAATATAAATAAAACATCAGAGAAAACTTTGGAGATAGTTAAGGGAATTAAAGATTCTAAAGAAACTGGAATGTTTGGAGAAATTGAGACAGGAACAAATAAAGATAAAGTAATTGCAGGTGTTAAAACAGTTGTATTAATTGCTGCTGGAGTTCTTGCTATTGGTATGGCTTTCAAAATTGTTGGAGATGTTGATTTTATGTCTGTTGTGAGTTTAGGTTTAGGTATTATGTTTGTTGCAATGGCATTTTCTAAAGTCGCGTCAATTAAAGATGATAAAGGAAAATCTATGGATATGAAAACTGCCATATTAACATCATTAATAATGATAATAATGTCTGGTGCAATTCTTGTTTCTGGTATGTTATTACAATTAATGCCGGAACTTAGTCTTGGAACATTAATTACAATAATTGGTGTTGGTGCTGGAATGGGATTAGCAACATATTTTTTATTAAAAGGTCTTGGTAAGTTAAAAACAAAAGATTTGGGAATGGCTATATTTGCTCCATTAATTTTACCATTAATTGCTCAAGCAATTGTTTGGTCTGGAGAGATTTTACAAGATATGCCATCAATTACTATGGAACAAGTTTTAGGTGCATTAGGTGTTGGTGTTGCATTGGCCCCTATTGCAATATCATTTGGTTTTATGATGAAAGGGTTGAAAGGTGCTACACCAGTAGAAATTTTGATGGGGAGTGCATCAATAATTCTTATATCTGCTGCAATAATGATATCATCTTGGATATTATCTGTTGGAAATTATGATGGAAATTATCCAAATTGGAAATGGGGTGCAAGTGTTGGATTATCAATACTTGCGTTCAGTATTCCAATGATAATTCTTGGAGTATTGGCAATGGCAGGAGTTGGACTACCAGCTTTAGGTTTGGCAATGATAGCAATACCAATGGTAGTTGCTACAATTGTTATTGCATCATTATTATTACCTCTTGGTTCGTATGAAAAATATCCTAATGCAAGTTGGGCTGCAGGAGTTGGACTTTCAATATTAGCATTTGGTATTCCAATGATGCTATTAGGAGTTTTTATTTTTTCAACCTTAGGGTTTGGTTTAGCGATGGTTGTATCAGGTGGTGCGGCAATGTTAATTATTGCGACAACAATTGTTGCAGCATCTAAAATATTATCAACTGGTACATATGAAAAATACCCATCTCTTAAATGGTCTCAGGGAGTTGCATTATCAATAAGATCTTTTTCAGATGTTTTAGCAAAAATGACTGGAATGAGTATTCTTTCAAATATTTTTGGTGGTAATGATGTTGATTTAGAATCTTTTATAATAACTATTTCAAAGGCAATGGTTATAGCAGGAAAAGAGTTTCAAGGTGCTGATAACGTATTTGGTGGGAATTTTCCGACAAAAGAATGGGCAGAAGGTGTTGGTGGTTCAATTATGGCATTTGCATTAGCACTTGAATCACAAGGCAATGAAGGTGGAGTATTTCAAAAATTATTTGGTAAAAAACAAGATTTAAAAACATTCATAACAGAAATAGTTGGAGCATTAATTACGGCAGGAGAAAAATTTAAAGATGCAGATAAGGGCACTTTTGGTGGAAATTTTCCAAAAAAAGAATGGGCAGAAGGTGTTGGAGGTTCAATATTAGCATTTGCCCAAGCTATTAAAGCACTTGATGATGCTGGTGTTGATATAGATGCAGATGATTTATATGATGATGATGGGGCAATTGCAATAATGTTAGGCTTAGTTAATGGTTTATTTGCAGTTGGAAAACTTTTTAATACTAAAAATAAAGATGGTAATTTCTTTGATGTTTCAACAACACCAAATGATGAATGGGTTAAAAATGTATCAAATGCAATAAATATATTTACAAATATTAAACAAGATGGTGTTGATCCATTAGAATTATTTTTTAAAGCATTAGATGATTTAACATCAATAAGTTGGAACAGATTAAACAGATTAGATAAAGTTGCAGAAGCAATAAGAAGTTTAAGAATAGAAATTAATAAATTAAATATTGATAAAGTAAATTCTTTAATGTCATTAGGTGCTGGTTTTCAATTATTATCATTAGTTGATGAAGAACAATTAGAAAATGTATTAGATGTCATAGATGCTAAGAAGAAAACAATTACACAAGTTGTAGATAATAATGGTGTTATGAGTGATGTTTTTGATAAATTATTTCACAAAACTGGTACTCAATCAGAACCATCAACTTTTGGAGGGCCTACAATAGTTCCTACTGAAGAAAAATCATTTGAAACAATTCTTTTAGAACACGTTGCAAATATTGACACAAATATAGAATCTATGTCAACTATAACAACAACCGAAAGAGAAGAAGTATTAGATGCTAAAGATGTAGAAGAATAAAAGTTAAATAAATTCAATAAAATTTAATATTAATAAAAACCTTTATATTTTTTTAATCTATAAAAAGAAAAATAATAAATCAAATTGTTTAAAAAATATAAATTATTATTTTCTTATATAAAGACAATTAAAAAACATTTGCCTGATATAAGAAATCATTTTATTTCTAATAATCTTAGAAATACTTTTATTATAAAAGATATGAATATAGATTCCATTTATAGAATTTATACAGTATTAAATTTCCCAGAACAAACAATAAATAATATTCAAAAATATGGTTATTATTATATGGATAACGAGACTAAAAAATTTATATCTCAATTAAATACAGAATTAAAAAAATATGGATTAGATGAATTAGTAGGATTATCAAAAGCAGACCAAATTGGTGAAAATAATATTTTGATTGTTGTTCAATTTAAATTATTAAAAATTGAAAAAATATATCGAAGATTAATATATTTTCTAATTGCAATAATAATTGGTGCATGTTTATTTTTTATATAAATATGAAAACTTTAATAAATAATAATAATATAAAACAAAAAAAATTAAATTATGAAAGAAATAATAAAAAAAGATATTGATAAACAATATCAGGATTTAGCTGATGAATCAGAAGATATTATTGATTTTTTTAATGAAAGATTATCTCAATTTGCACATCCAATTGATATAAAATTTTATTTTCAATCAAATAGTAAACAAAAAAACCAATTAATTAAAATATCAAAAATACCTCTTCAATATGAAGCAATTATAAATTGTGATTTATTAGTACAAATAAACACAGAATATTTTGATGCTTTTTCTACAGATTCAGAGCTTGGTAATATTAATGAAATATTATTTGATCAAGAACTAGATAAAATTTCTGTTAATCCAAAAACAGAGAAAATATCTTTAACTGCGCGTAATATTAAAGCAAGCAAAGGAATAATTGAAAAATTTTCATATGAAGCAGTTATTAGAGCTGAAGAAATTGAAGAATTATTTGAAGAACAAAAAAAAGAAAATAAAGAATAATATCAAAAAATAAAATAAAAAAATATGACAACAAATAAAAAAAATATAGAAAATACAAAAAATACTAATGAAATTGAAATGGAAGAATTTATTATTGATGAAACAAATGAAACAATTGAAACAACTAAACCAAAAAATATTGTAGTTAAATCAAAAGATCCATTAGATGAATTAGTAAACCATGATTTTTCATTAGAAGATGATATAAATATTAAAGAATATTCAGAGGTAATTTATTTGCTCAATGATAGTAATAAAGAAGCAAAAAAATTTGAAGCAGAAGATATTATAAAAAATATTGGAACAAAATATCTTGATAAAGAATATCTTGGTAATATTGAAAAAACTATGATGAATATGAAATATTTTCTTAAAAAATATGAAGATACAATTAATTTATCAAATGAAGAAAAAACAAATTTATTTGCAGTTGGGAAATTTATGAAAAATAATGTTGTTAATGAAGTTTCAAAAATGAAAATTAATTTAACATTTACAATTAAAGAATACAAATTTTTATCAAATACTTTTAGAAGTAAGATTCCTTTTAATGGAGATGAAATTTTTAATATGATTGATCTTAATGAAAAATATTTGAAAAAATGGGTTGAAATATATAAAAAATTACCAAAACACGAAACAGAATTTGATGTAATAATTGATATTAATAATCTTGTTATGCTTTATCATTTTTTAAATAAATATAGTATAAAAGGAATCAATGAAGAATTTTATAATTTTGCGACATTATTAGAAAAAATAGCAGAAACTCATAAAGTTTATAATGCATTTGGAGTTTTAATTGAAAGAATCAATACTGATTATGAACAATGGATTTCAAATATGGGAACTGATGAAAAAGAAGATGAACAACAAAATGAACAACAAAAAGAACAACAAAATGAACAATAATAAATATATATTAAAAAGTAGAGGGTTTGAAATAGTGTCAGATGAACATAGAAAATTTTTAAATGATGATATAAAATTACCATTAAGAGGAAGTAAAATATGTGCAGGGTATGATTTTTATACTAATGAAATGATAAGATTACAACCAGGTGAAGAACACGTTTTTTGGACTGATATTAAAGCATATATGTTATCAGATGAAGTTCTAAAAATACATGTTAGAAGTTCATCCATTTTTAATGGATTAAATTTAAAAAATCAAACTGGAATAATTGATTCAGATTATTTTTCCAATTCTAAAAATGATGGAAATATTGGAATTTGTTTAAAAAATATTGGAGATTCATATGTTGATGTTTCTAAATATGATAGAATCGCACAAGGTATATTCCATAAATATTTAGAATCAGATAATTGCAATTCAAATGAAGATAGAAATGGTGGATATGGATCAACAACATAATTTATTGAATAAAATAATAAAAGCATCAAATATTATTCACAAAGAATACATTAAAGGCTCTACTAATTATATTATTGTAGGTGAACCCCAATCAACTATTTTATATGATTTATTTAAAAAAGAAGAAAGAATTAATAAATTTAAAAAAATATTAAATGGAAAATCTTAAAAAACTTAAAATAAATTCAGGATATGAAGAATTTATGAATGTTTATTGTCATAATATGAAAATAGTTGGACCAATGGTGGTTACTAGAGATGTTAAAACAATTTTTATTAAACTGTTGATGTTGTTTCCATTAAAAGATAAAAAATTAAAATATTTTTTATCTTTAGATCCAAAAACAAAAGTTGGATATATGTCAAAATATATGATGAAAATTGCAAGACAATTAGAAATTCCTCAAGAAATGATAAAACAATATTATGATGCAAAAGTAAATTTTAAATTTTATCAATCTTTTGTAGATAAAATAGACAAAAATAGTAAAAATTATGAATATTTAATTGAACAACTTAGATATGAAATTAAACGAGATGTTTATAAACGAATTTTACGAGATTCGACAATTGCATTATCATCTACAATATTTCATAGTTTTGATAATATTAGAAAACTTAAATTAGAAAAAATCTTAAATTAAAATATAAAAAATATAAAAATGAACTGTACTAAATAATAATATGGTAATTCCAAGCATAAAATATAGATATAGAATAGAGCTTACATCTCCATTTTATATTTTTTATATAAAATATTAATTATAACATTATGAAACAATACACAATTATGTTTAATGGGAAAGAATTTAAAGTTGAATCACGAGAACATGAATTAATGTTTTTTTCTATGTGGAAAGCAATTAGACAATCAATACCTGAATTTATTGATGAAGAATATTTTGCTCAATGCAATGATTGGTTTATAAATCCAAATAAAGCAATTAATGAACAAAAACAGGATAGTGTTTTGAATTGGTATGGGTTAATTAAGAAAAAAAATATAATTAATGAAGATACAGTAATTTTTATTCGCACAGTTAAAGCCTGTTATGATTGGGAAAAGAAAAATGATAAATATATATTTGTAATATAAAGAAAAATTATTAAACAAGATATGAAAGAAACACAAGAAATATTAATTAAAATGGGATTTGAAAATCTAAAAAATAATGTATGGGATTCTGATTTGTTTGGTATATTTATATTACATAAAGATGCTACACCAAAACAATTAGCTGCATTTATTTATAAGATTCGTCAAAGAAAACACAGAAGTCTTTAGCTTCTGTGATGAATTTGACATTCAAAAATGGCAAAAAGTCACTATTTTTTAATTATATATATTATAGAAAT
>Ga0222628_1000188_pt1 | contig 31063 bp, 38 predicted proteins | sample AntAcemetageno95_FD_179860 | JGI IMG/M metagenome (GOLD analysis project Ga0222628, IMG submission 179860) | Saline water microbial communities from Ace Lake, Antarctica - #95 | ecosystem: Environmental > Aquatic > Non-marine Saline and Alkaline > Saline | place: Antarctica: Ace Lake | collected...
GTGTAGTTTCTCCCATCGTCATTGCCGTCCAGCCCGCACGGTTCGAGCGCGACCACGTCGTCTTGGGTCAATTGTTTGTTGATTAGCTTCTTCGGGCTCATTTCTTCCTCCGGTTCTTTTTCGGCTTGCGTTGGGCCTTGCGGGTCTTGGAAGCCATGCGGTTCTTATCGCGACGGTGAAGGGTGGCCTTGTCCTTGCCTGAATACGGGCTGCTGCGCTGAAGCGACGGACCGAACTGCGACATCGTGTTGGCGGCGTTCATCAGGGCGGCCACTCCAAGCACGTTGTCGAGCCCGGTGCGTTTGCCAGTGTTGGGCGTGTCGTCGTCGTCCTGGTACGCTTTCTCCAGCGCCTCCTTATCGAGCTTGTTCTCGTAGTCCCCTTCAAAAGCGGCCGTGCGGGCGTCGTCGGTCAGCGGCGTGGTGGGCTTGTCGTTCATCCTGGGAACTCCTGCGGGCGCGGGCCGTGCGTGGCCTCATCCCAAGCGACGTTGTCTTTGACGAAGTAGGGAATTTTGTGGTGCTCGGCGTCGCCGATAGCGTGCAAAACCCAGTCGAACGCCGGTTGCTTCGCGCCGGGGCCGGTCTGTGCGCCGAAAATCATCCAATCGAGGTCGCCGTAATGGAAAAGGTTGACCGGGCTCAGCATTGGTTCGTAGCTCACGAACAGCACCTTCGCGCCGAACTCCCGCAGTTTCAGCAGTTCGGGAATCCGCTTGTCGGCGTCGGCTTGGTTGGCAACTGATGTGCCGATCCAGACGTTGGGCGGGATTTTGTCCCCGCGTTTAGAAATGATCTTGAAGGCGTTGGCGGGGTTCTTTGTCAGCAGGATGTGGGTGTGCCAGGCGCTTTGGTAAATTTGCGCAACCAAGTCCGTCCACACCTGGCGCGTGTTCCATTGGCCAACCACTTTGTTGTTGCGGTGCGGGTCAACCAAATCCCACATGCTGTCGCCGAACGGGTCCGACGCTGGGCCAAGGAAGATCCGCGCCGGTGCCTTGACCTTGCTGGGTTCGTACATGCGGCCCCAGAAATACGTGGGCCTGAATCGGGTTGGGGCATATCGACCCAAGAGGCGCGCCGCGAACCGCCTGGCACAAAAGTCCGTGATCGGGCTCCAAGCGTAATCCCACCACTCGCCGGGCTTCGCGCGGTTCATGGCTCGCACCTTTCGAGGAGTTCCATCACTTTCGATTCGTGGTGTTTGTTGCAGGCGGCGACGGCGTCTTTGATGGTGTCCTGGTCTGGAATCTGGTCTGACGGCACCGCGGTCCCATTGGCTATGACCGTGTGATACTTCCCGGTTTCGTGAATGAGGATGGTTGAATACGTGCTAGTCTTCGTTTCCCCGAAGCTCCAGTCGGGGCCACTGGTGTACTTGACCGGTGTTACCCGCCACCCGGTTAGGTCTTTCATTTCGCATCCTTCCCGGAGGCCTGGCGCAGCACGTCGGCAAAGCGCTCAGCTTCCTTTTTGCAATTCCCCAACGCATTCCTACCGCGCCGGTGGCCCACTTTGATCTTCCAGGCCCGTCGCCCCATCGTGATCCACGCTTCCAATTTCCAGCCGTCGGGGTGGTAGGTGTATCGGCCCTTTGCGCTCACGTCGCGGCGCTCGACACGGGTGGCGTGGAATAAAACGCCGGGCGACATTTCGGCGCGCCAGAAGTTCTTGCCGGGCTGCGTCCAATCGAGGGGTTCGTGCGTGTTCATCGTTCGATCCTCCGTTTCGTGCGCCGTTCAAAGAACCAGTCCACAAAATTGTCGAAGGCGATGCCGAGAATGAAACCGGCTCCGAACATCCCAAGCGCCAAGGACAGCGTTGCGCTCATTCCGCTTCCTCTTCCGCTGGCACCAACACGACCTTGACCGTTTCGTCGTTCGATACGCGCTCAATCCAAATCTGGGAGCCGTTGTCGCGGGCGAGGGTTTCCAGTTCGGCCATGGTGTTGTCGTCCAGCAGACTTCCGTCATAAATCAGCATCACGCGGATGGTGGGGTTGAGGGCAAATCCGACACCGGCCGACACACGAATCTGCATCGCCTTGGACGCTTGCTCGAAAGGAACGCCATCCAGGAAAACGCCCGCGTCGGTGAATGTCAGGCCAGCCACCGGCAGTTCGGCCCCGGCAATGGCATCTTGTTTCGCTTTGTCGATCGCGGCGATGTCGTCGGTGAGGGCGCTGGATTTCTTCTCAAGCCCGGCAATCACCTGGCCGTGCCGCCGGAATTCGCGGTTGGCGGCTACCTGCCGGTTCACACCCTCGGCCGCCGACACTTGCGCCAGGATTTCGTTTTCGTCGGAGTTGACTAGGGCAAGCACATCCTCACGGGCCGTTTCAGCATGCGCCTTGGCTTGATCCTCAACCGCCCCCGCTTCTTTCATCCGGGCGCGGAGTGCTTCCAGCGCCGCAACCATCTCAGCTTCGCGGGCCACCAAATCGGTGTAGGCGTCGGACTTTTTCGTCGCGAATCTTTCCAGTTCCGTAGACCGCGCCCGCGTGGCATGGTTCTCGCGGTTGGCGTTTTGCCGGTTTTGCAATTCGGTCATCAGCGCCGCAATCGACTGGTCTTCGGCCGGGGCGTCGGAATAGAATGGCAACGCCGCCTGCCGCGCCTTCGCCTGTGCCGCGTCCCGGTTCACGTCGCGGCGCTCTTCATAGAGGCGCTTGCGTTCCGTGTCCTGCGCGGTGAAGTCGAGCCCCAGCGCCGTCTTGAGGGTTTCAACCTGTTGTGCCTTCGGGGCGTTGGCAAACGCGAGCGGGTCAAACGTGAGTTGGCCGACCAGGCCATTCAGCAGGTCTTGGGGTTTGGTGTACTTCGTCACGCCGTCGCGGGATTCAACCACCAGCGTCGAGCCGTTTTTCGTGAAGCGCCGCGTGACGGTGAAGTCTTGGGTTTCGACCACGATGCGGCTCTTGGCCTCGCCTTGGCGGATCGGCTCTTCCGGGATGGACCGCCCACCCGCCAGCGCCATTTCAATCGACCGCAGCACCGTCGTTTTCCCGGCGCCGTTTTTGCCTTGGACCTCGACGACGGTTGCGCCCTTGGCATCGACGGAGACAGCTTCTAGCCGCATCACGTTTTCGGCCTGGAGTCGGATAATTGTCTGGGGTTTCGGTGTCATGTCCGCTGTCTCCTGTTTTTGGGTTCTCATTTCGCCACTGTCCATCCGAAGTTGACGCTCGGGATCTTCACCACGGCGGCGTCGATGTCTTCTTTCAGGGCCGCTTTCCGGGTTCGATCGTCCGGCGTGTCGTCTTTCGAGCGCGTCGCCAGTTTCTTTACTGCGGCCAGCCGCGGCTTCACAAAGTCGTCCAAGATTTGCTCGGTGGAGAGCCCGAACTTCCGTAGCGCCTTGATAAGGGCCACCACGTCCGGGTCGGATTTCGCGGTTTCGTAGTAGGTCAATTCCTTGTCGCCAAGTTGCACCGGGCCGTGTTCATCGACGTGGGCTTTCAACCGCCGCCGCACTTCGGCTTTGAGCGGGTCAAGCATTTTCGACAGTGCCGCGAGTTGGTCGATGCTCAGGCCGTCCAGCGCCGATAGGTTGAGTTTGGGAGAATCCGACAGCCCGGCGTCGAATGCGGTGCGGGCCAGCATGTTCCGGTGGGGGCATTGGTCGGAGGCGGGGCACCAGGCGCAATACGCGGTGGGGCGGCAGGGGAACGCCACCACCGGCTCGGCTCCCGCTTCCCACTTCGCGATGCCCGCTAAGATCGGGTTCGCGCGCTGGGCCAGTTCAGCCCACACACCGTCGAACGCATCGCGGGGCAACGTCACATGCGCGTACCGATCACCCCAGACGTGCCGGAGATAGACCTTGCGAAGTTCGACGATTTCAACGCGCGGGTAAAACTGGCAGATGATCCAACCGTAAGCCCGCATTTGGTCGTCGGCCGCCACGTCTTCGTTGAACTCGGGTTGGCGGTTCGTCTTCCAATCGACCAGCACCGCGCGCCGGCCGTCGTCTTCGAACCAAACCAGATCCAGCGTCGCCCCGAGGGCTGGCGGCTGGCCACCTTTATTCATCCGTTTGATCGGGGTGCCATCGGCGCGGAGCGTGAACGTCTTTTCAATCAGCGCGTCCGTCGCCGGGCCAAGCACGGTGTGATCGCGAAGGAAGAACATGGCCTCGATTGCGGCGATAATGTCTGCGGCGTCGTCGCGGCCGTACATGGACAGCGGCGCGGTGAATGCCCCCACGATCTCGCTCCACAGTCCGCCCCTCTCGCAGACGTGCGCCATCATCAGGTGTGCCGCCGTGCCCCGGTCTAGGTCGTCGCTGGACGGCCTTTCCGCGCCGCTCAGGTACGTGAACCACCCGGCAAACGGGCAGTCGAAAGCGCGGAGGACTGAAATCGACAGGGTTGTCGAACGGTTGTACTTACTCGGCATGGATTATCTCCAGGTCACTATCCCCATCGGTGGTTGAAAAGACCGCCTCGGGAGTGTCGTCGCAGTGGTGTTTGAATTTGCGGAGCCGGTCGCGGAGCCCGGCCAGCGGTGTGCCGTCTTCTGCGGCGGCAGCCAACCCGAACGCGGCAAGAAGAAACGGGTGGTATTCGTCAACCGACCCGTGGCCGATTATCAGCTTGCGAATGAGGGGCCGCATCGTTTGGCGGCGATAGAATTCCGGCGTCCCGTAGGCGGCTTTTCCGCTGGCCCCGATCAAGATGTTCGCTATCGTGTCCAGTTCATCGGGCAGAGCCAGGCGGAGCGCGCGGCTGGGCTGCTGAAACCATGTCCAGTAGGCTTGTGCCCAATCATTCAAGTCACCGCCTTGCGGTTCGTCGATGTGGACCACACCGGCGGCGATCAGGTCTTCCAAGTGTCCGTTGAACTCAGCATCATGCGCCGGGCTCAGGTCGCTGTTGAGCGCTTCCAACACCGCGTCGACAACAGACCGCCGAAACTCCGCCACGCTTTTCTTTTTGGCATTGTCGACCGTCGCGTTGAACGCCTGGAATAGCGCGCTCTCTACGCAAAGCCTTTGGTCGTCGTGGTCTAAGTCGCGGAAGTCGGTCACGGTAGATTCCTCGATTGGTCAAAGTGCGGGGCGGCGCGGCAGGCCACCGCCCCATTCGCGGTTTCTGTCAGTCTCCGTCGTGCCGGATTTGCAGCACCTTCCCCGCGTCGCCCAACATGTCGATTTGATCGTCGGGCATCAGGTCGGAGAAGTTGTCGACCAACACGTCGGCCACCCCATCAGCGCCGTATTTGTCCACGAGCGCCTTGTGCATGTTCCTCACGGTCTGCTTGATGTTGTTCGCGTCGGTGGTGTTGGCGAAAAGGTCATCGGCCGGCGGATTCTGCGGCGCGGCGGTGGCCTTCTTTTTCTTCGCCTGTTTCGTCGACTCGGGAGCGGCGGCGGGTCGCGTGGTGTCGGCAATCGGTTGTTCCGCCGCCGCTCCTTTGTCTTCCGGTTGGGTCGCCTGAGCTTCGTCGCCGTGGGAGGTCGGCGCGTCGCCCGAAGGGTCATCGGTGGGTTTGGGGGTTTCTTCGATCACGTCGCCCAGCAGCGCGTCGGCCGTGTCGGCGCGGGTCGCGGTGGGCTCGTTCGCCACCACTTCGATGGTCTCGCCGCCGAACTCTTCTTTGATGTAGATGCCCGCCAGCACGTCCGGAAACATCTTGCGAAGGGCCAGCATCAGCGCCGTCTTGCCGATCATCGTTTCCGGCGTGGTGGCCCAGGCGCTTTTGTCGGATGTCGACTTCGCGTAAGTGCGGAACGGGGCCCAGATCACCGTGCGGTTGTCCGGGTTCTTCGCCTCTTCCAGCGTTTCCGCGCGGGCGACGGTAGCGTAGGCACCGATCGGCTGGCCCTTGCGCCCCCCGATTTTGCCAACGTGCTTGACGGTCTTGCCCGCAAAGTCGACTTCGCACTCTTCGCCCTCGTACACGGCTTGATATTCGCAGACCTGCAATTCGTGGGTATTCAGGCACAGCGCGTGAGCGGCGGAGTAGTGGACGATGGCTAGCATCTTCCCCTGGCTTTCGAAGAGGTACAGGTGGCCGGTCAGCGGGTTGAGGCCGAGCCCCTTGCACTTGCCGAGGGCCAGCACGAGGTTGTCCATCGTCTGCAACTGCGGCGGGAGGTGGGCGAGGATGACCTTCTTCGCGACGGTCAATGCTTCCGGCGACATGTCGAACGTCTTCATCATCGAATGGGCGGTCTTTTGGTCCGGGGTCATTCCCTTCGATTCAAGGGCTTGGTAGCCCTGCGATTGCACGGCTTGATTGTTCTCTTTCATCGGAGTTCCTTTCGGTTGTCATGGTGGTGCCGGATTGAATGGCCCAACCCGGCAAGGCTTTGGTGCATCGACTTGGTGGGGAATGCAGCAAACGGGGTGATAGCGCCGACGCGGTTGGGAAGGGTGGCTGCCGGAGTCGAACCGGAGGTTTGGGATTGGGAAAATCGAAGAACGACGAACCTGCTTCCAACTGTGTCTTGTACTTCATAGCTGGTGAATTGTTTGTGAAACGGTTTGTTGTCGCCCCGCCCCCGTTGGGCAGGATTCAGCCACCCGGCTTTCTTGCTTGTGTCCAAAATCTCCTTCGTGGTGGTGGTGAGTTGGGACAGCGCCCGCCGTGCCCCAGTCTCCAAATTTATATGTGTGTTTTGCGCGATGGCGGGCTCGCACTTGGCCCCAGCAGGAGTCGAACCTGCGTCTGCGGCATGAAAAGCCGGTATCCTAACCTGGCTAGACGATGGGGCCGTGAGGCGTGACGCGGAGACCTTCCACGCCACGCCGGTTGTCATTAATGGACTGGAGATGCGCTGCGGCGCGAGCAAACCTAGCCTTCGGTGCAGCGACCAAAGACCATGTATCGGTTCTTCAACAAACAGCGTCCGCGATCCGCAGTCCGCGTCGCCCTGCAAAAGCCGCCAGTCCACACAGCGGCCGTGAGCATCGAAAGAACCTCGCCCAGCATCCCGAGCAAGATGAGTTTCAGTTCTGCTTTCACCCTTCATCCTTTCGGCATGGGGGGAACGCCGGGTAGCCCGAACCACCCGGTAGACGACAAGACTGGATGTTGCGTTGTGAGCGTCACGGGCCGCTCGGCTTCTGGTCCAGGATTGATTATCGAGCCCAACCCTGGAAAGCTCTCCATGCCCTGCGTTGCCGAGCCAAGCCACGCCTAGCCTAGCCGTGCCAAGCCCTGACCGCCGTTGGCGGTTTGCGGCCCCTGGGAATCGAACCCAGGAAAAACCATTGACCGCAGTCCTTGCCCTGCCTTGCCGGGCCATGCCACGCCTCGCCAGGCCTAGCCTCGATCCCACCGCCGGGGCCTGAACCCGGTTGCGTCCTAACGCGATGGTTGGTTGAAAGTTCACATGCACCCCCGCAGTTCGGTGGCGACTAGCAGCGCGAGCACGAACACGCCAAGCGATATGAAGGCCAGCGCGATATGCCGAACCCGACGATGACGGGAGCGAATATCCTGCATCGGCCACGTGCTCACGTACTTCGGGGTGCGGCCATCCGGCTTGATGCTGAATCCGGTGAGAAAAAGAGCCATCAGCATCCCTCCCGAACCGCGATTAGGGCGATCAGCAGCAGCGAGAAAAACACCCACCGCCAGTTTCCGGGGCAGCGCATCAGCAAGACCTCTTCGGCTGCGCACGCCCGCGCCAACTCTCAACGATTAGCGGCGTCGCAATCAGCAACCCGCCAAGTGCGAAACCAGCCGCGTAGAGCGGGCAATCGACCGACAGAGCCGCCATCACCACAACCGCCGTGATCGCCGCGTCCACGCCCAGAAAGAAGCCGTTCAGCATGGGGGTCTTGGGCTTGGAGGCTTTGGGCGTAGCGTCAAAGAGAGCGATCGGTTTTCCGCTGTTATTGAACCCACCCCCCGGATAGGCGATTGCTTTGGTTGGGGTGACGTAAGTGTAGGTTTTCCACGGCCAGTGAAACTGGAACTTGTCGAGGCCCGATTCGTCGGCGGCGTCAGCAAGAATGCCCGTGGGGCGGTAGTCGACGGAAAGGACCGTGGGGATCGGCGTACCGGCCCAAGTGCAAACTGTGACCATCGTCTTTTTTACGAGGATTTTATGAAACCGTTTCAGCGCCCGCTTGTGTTCGGGATGAATCGGGCTGTCGTCACGCTTGGGGTCTCCGTTTTCGACCCACCACCGCGCCGCAGCTTCGGCCGCCTTACGCTTTTTCGACCACAGGCAGCGCATCAGGCGCCGCCTTTCGGGTTGCCCATCAGCGAATCACTCCAGCGCAACGTCGCCGCGAGCGTGGCGGCTTCGATGTCTTTTCCTTCGATGATTGCTATCTCGAAAGAGGCCCGAACAACCCCAACGCCGGGGCAACGAACTTTCGGGTTGTCGATTCCCTTGAAAAGCGTTTCGATCAATTCGTCGACCGCGTCGTTTTGCGCGTCTGTCAAGTTTGCAGAGCGACCCGCTTCAAACATCGCCATCGGGCCGCCATTCGTTTCGATCCAATGCGTTTTGGAGTTCATCAGTTGCCGCCTTTCATCGCGTCCAGTGCCAGCGCGTCCCAAAGAATCCGTTGCGCGGACTTGGCGTGCTTGCAGTCCGAGGCGTCCAGGCTGTCGGCGGATTCGGTCATCGCTTGGCGGGCCGCTTTCAGCCGGTCGGCCAGCTTGCGGGTGTCGGCCAGAATCGCCCGTTCTTCGTCACTCACTGGGAACCTCCCCCAGCCGCCGCGAGGCTTCCCGCACCGCGTCCAGCCGACATTTACGGATCGCGTGAACCAACGCCGTCTCACCACCGAAGCGGGCGCAGTTGGCCCGGGTCTGCTTCACGATGTCCGCCGGGGTTCCCTTGCAGGCCATTCGCAGAAGTCGCAGCTTGCTTGCGTTCATTTGCCCTTCCCTTTCTTTTTGGAGGTCGCCGTAGCCAGCGCGGCCCGCACCCGGCGCGAAGATTCGTCACGCTCTTCAAGCTGGCGCAGGATGTTGTCTTTTTCGCCGGCCGAAATCGCGCCGTCGGCAATGGCGTTCTGAATGGCCCGCGTTACGTCGCCGGATTCCGCCGCGTCGGACAGCACTTGGCCTTCCCCGAAACCACGGCCTAGCCGGTCCCGGTGCGACAGCTTGCGATCCCGGCACGCCCGTTTGATCGTGTCTTCCGAAAGGCCCGTGTACGCAGCAGCCCCGGCCACCGAAACCGAAAACGGCTCAATGAAGAACGGCGAACTCTTGGTGCGGGGTTGGCGCGGCTTAGTCATTGGGGCGGTCCTGGCCAGCGATGAATGCCGACAGGTCGTTCTCTTGAATGCGCCACGGGCTGTTTTGCAAACCGGCAGCGCGCGTCGCCTTGAGCGTCCCGGACTGGCACCATCGGCGCACCGTCTCTCGCGAAACGCCAATCCTCGTCGCCACCTTGCCAGTGGTCAGGAACCTAGTTGCCGGTTGTGTGGTTTGTGTGGTAGGTTCGCGCCGAACTTCAACCACGGACGGCCTCGCGATGGCTGGCTTTGGGCGCAGAAAGGGTGATCGAATCGAATCGCATCAACGCCTCCGGTAGGTGTGGTTTGTGTGCTATGTGTGGTGACAATAGATGATCTTCGATGATGTTGTCAAGAAAAAAATTGCTATAGGTTTATTTTTATGGAACCTAACGAAACCACTCAGCTTTTGAAGGCGATCCCTCTGACGAATGTCGAAATCGCTACGGCGCTTGGCGTATCGAAGGAGATAGTTTCGCGGTGGCCCAGCGGTACGCACGAATCCGGGATGAAGACCTTGTTAGGGCGATTTCCACCCTCCCATCGTGCCGATCCGTTGTCAAAGTAAAATGAATGGCGGTTCAGTGAAATCGAGGCGCGAAGTGACCGAGCAACGAAAAAACGCCCTTTACCATGACGGCAAATCGGAGTGAGCAAAAAAAGATCAGGCAAGAACCTGGAAGACCATGTGGGGAAGCTTCATGTAGAGTCGTGGAGACAACGGCCCGCGAGCGGAGCTTGCGACATTGATACACTGATATACTGATACGGGACACAGGAACACAGGGGGCGACAATGCTTACGGCCCCATGTGTGTTTATTGAAATCCCTAGCCTGAGGCTCTATATGAAGCCGACTTCACGTAGAGCGGTAGAGCCGTAGAGCGCCCCAAACCGTGCGAGAAATGTCCAAGAGAGCGAGAGAGCGACGACCGTTCGGCCGACTCAGTCTTTCTTGCGAACCCTTCTGGTAAAGCCATAAACCGCCACGTCGTCGTCCGCCAGGCGCGCTCCGCCCTTGTAGTCGTTTGCCTCGGTTCCGTTGATGCGGTCATTAATGTCGATCAAGAGGGCTCGCGATGGTGATTCCGTAATCGATTCAATCGTGAGGTCTATAGACCCACTCCCGCGCGGTTCGTCCCTGTCGACGCGAACATCTTCCACGCGAATGTCTTCCATCGCGAGAGAAGAATAATAGCAAAAACGGTCGCCGACCGTGCCCGAAAATGCCTCGACGATACGCCCCCTCAAGCATTCATCGTCCTCCGGGTCAGCCCCCTCGGAAGCAATGCGCGGTACAGGCATGAGATCGTCACGCACGCAGTCTATGCCAAAGACGGGCTTTGGGAGGCTCATTTCAATGTCGTCGCGAAGTCCAAAGGGCTCGCCTACGCCGGTAAGAAAGTTGTAGGCCTCGCCCACGTTCTCGGCCTCGATTTCGACCACAACGGAAGTTTCGCCGGTCTCAAGCGTTACCGCCGCGGTGGTGTAGAAGCGGTAGCGCACACCGTTGGCGTCAACTTCGGTCTGGACGATGGTGTCTTTGGGAATCACGGTGGCGGCGACGGCGCGGTTGCGGCAGAACGTAACATAGCGGCGGGCCCTTGCTCCGGTCGACCGTACCAATCCATAGTCGGCAGCCCTCTCGTCCAGAAACGCCGACCACTGCGGAGGCGTCCACGAGTCATACCTTTCCTTTGTTCCGCCAAACTTGCTAGCCGGGCGGAATGTGCGCTCTTCAAGCCAGGCGTCAATTTCCGCGCGGTCAAAAAAGAGTTTTTTTTGCCCAAATCGGATATGAGGAATCTGTCCAGTTTTCACGAGACGGTAGATCGCCAGCACGGGAAGTTCGAGATATTCCGCTATTTCCGTGGCGCTCAGCCGGGTTTTCTTTTGCGGTGCCATTTCGCCATCCTCCGGGTTTTTGCCTTTATTGGCACTATTTACGGTATCAAGTGACACGCCGCTTGTCAAGCATAATTACGCATACCACGCAAAACTCACTCAAAAAACAATGGTGCGAACTGATCAGGCGAGGATCTGAAAGGCCGCCGCCGCAACCGTGGCCGGTGCGATCGCTTCCAGGCAGGGCGAAGCCGTCTGTTTCATTTCTTGCGCCAGCCGACACGGGGCCGGGCTGTGTGCCATGCAGGTGAAGTGCGGGCAGATCGCGGCGTCGGCTTCCAGGGTGACGCACTTCGGGTAGAAGGCAGTTCGCACCGCGCCGGGGAATGGGCCGTAGAGCGCGACCGTCGGAATTCCTAGCGCGGCTGCAAAATGGACGAAGGACGAATCCGGCCCGATGAACGCCGCCGCCTTGGACAGCAGCGCCACCGCTTCGCGCACATTCGCAAACCGGCCGCAGAAGTTCACCACGCCGGGCATCTCCCACGTCGGGTCGAACTGGATCGCCCCACCCACCACGGCCACGTCGCAGTTTGCCCCTGTGAGCGCACGAAAGACTTCGCCCATGTGCTGAGGCGGATAAGACCGGAGAATCACGCTGGCGGCGGCCTGGGCGACGATGAGCGGCCTTTTGTTCGGTTTCAGCTTGGCCGCTTTGATAGCCCGGTGCGCCCGGAGGCGTTCTTGCTGCCCAACCACGTAAACCGGGAGCTTGTTGGCGTCGTCGGCAATGGACACCCCAGCATGGTTCGCAAACAGGTCGACGGCATGAAGCGCGGCGTCTTTGCTGGTTTCAATCGTGCCCTCGAATTCCAGGTGATAGTCGAAACGCTCCAGGTAGGATCGCGGTACTGGCGGCGCTACCAGGTCGTCGACGTGCGGGTTGTTCAAAAGCACCGGCAGATTCTTCGGCAGGCTACCAAAGACGATCTCGCACGTCGGGTGCCGCCGCTTCAGTTCCGCCAACAGCGGCGAGATAAACAGCAGGTCGCCAAGCCCGCCGGAGCGCCAGACAAACAGCCGCTTGCCGTCCAGGGGTTCGCCGCGGTACGGGCGCCACAGTTCGGAAGCGGGCCGGTCGTCGACCACATGACGGCCGTGTTCGGTGTTGTGGAGTTGGTTCGCCAAATCGTCCGTGAACAGGTAGGGCACGCCGGGCGGGATTCGCACGATGCTGTCGGCCGCCGTTTCCTTACCTTCTTTTTCCGCAAACCGAAACCGTAGGGCTCTGTCGAGTGTGAGTAAGCGCATGCCCAGGTTGTGCCAGAGCGAGCGCGCTTTTCAGGTGGCAGGGAAATTCAGACGTTGCCGAAAACTCGGGGGGTGCCTAGGCGGGCTAGCGATTGGCCGGGGGTGGCGGTCAGCGCCGCTTCACTTTATCGGCCCACTTCACCGTCCGGTGAACCTCAGTTATTAAGTATTCCTTAACAACTCCCACCGGCTCTACTGGCAACGCATCCGCTGTGCCGCGACAATCGCAGTCAGCGCGTTCACGTCGTGTTTGATGTCGCGGCTCGGGATGACGAAATCGTACTCGGGCGCGAATGCCAGTTCGCTCTCGGCCATCTTCAGCCGCGCCGTGATTGTCTCCGGGTCGCCGCCCCTGCCCTCCAAGCGTCGCCGCACCTCGCCCATGGATTGCGGGGCGATGAAAATCAGCACGGCATCGGGGTAGTGCCGTCGAATCGCCAACGCCCCCGTGGGATCCAAAATCAGCACCACGTCGCGGCCGTAGCAGCGGTGGTTAACAACCTCGGATTCCTTGGTCCCGTAGAGGTGGCCGTTGTATTCCGTCGATTCGAGGAAAAGCCCCTGCGAACGGATGCGCTCGAAAAACGGTCGAAGGATGAACTTGTAGTCTACCCCGTGCGTTTCACCGTCTCGGGGCGGCCGGGTCGTCATGGTCACGCCGCGCTTTGCTCCTAGCCCCTGTCGGATCGCTTCGTTGACGGTCGTCGTCTTGCCGACGCCGGAGGGGCCGGACACCACGAAAAGAAGGCCGATGCGTTGGGTGCTCATTTTTTTTGCGCCTCGCTGATTTTCAGCAAAATGAGGTAGCCGAGCAGGTCGTCGATGGTGTCGGCCAGCGTTTCCGATGGCAGGGCCGTCACGTCGCCACGCGCCAGGCGGCTCAGCTTGTCGTCGATGCGGACGCGAATTTGCTCCGAGGGGTTGGCGCGCGAAAAAACACGCAACGGATCCAGCGCCGCGTTGCCGTAGGACTTGTTTTTGGCAACCAGCAGGTCGCCGATCCCAGCGAGTTCCCGCCGGACAGCCTTTTCAAAGTTCATCGAAAATCCACCTCGTATTTGAACGTGATCCGTTTCTCATTCACGCCGATCAGCCATTGCGCCGGGCTGGCATCGACGCCCATTTCCTCGGACAAATCATCCGGCCCGCACGTGCAACCATTCCAGAGGTTCGGCCCGAAGTGATCGTCATAGGAGCCGTGGTGGAAGTGACCAAACAGCAACACGTCCGCATGGTGCTTCAGCCGCCAAGCCGTGAGCTTCTTTTGCTGAGCCGGTGTCGCCGCGCCCTTGGGTCCGATGTGGCGCATGTGCCAGTTCTGCTCGCGGATGCGGAAGTTGTGAAACACGTAAGGCGAATAGTTCACGGATATCGCGCGGTCATGCTGGGCCAGCAGCGACAGGCCGTGGTACACGATGTTGTCCCAGTTGTTGATCTTGGGGCTGTTGAGGACTTTGATGTTGCCGTGGTTGCCGGGTACGGCTTCGACACGAACGCGCTTGACGGATTTCATTTCACGCAAGACCGACAGGAACATGTCCCACAGCAGGGCGGTCACTTCGCGCATTTGGTCGAACGCGGGCATTTCAACGCTGTGCGCCTGCGCGTCCCAGATCGTGTCGCCGTCGATGATGTCGCCAACCAGCGCAAACACCACTTCGTCAATGGTCGTGGACTTCGAAATGTAGTTTTTCGCCAAGTCCAGCATGTTGCGGCCGAGAATCGCGATGCGCTCACGGGCAATCGTCGCGTTGTAAAGCTCGGCGGACCCGGCGCGGATGATCTTGCCGTAGTGAATGTCGCTGACCGCTTGAACCAGCGTTTCGTTCTTCGACTTTATCGGCGGCGGCGCGACAAGCTTTACCTTGCCGGTGAGTGAGACCAACTGTTCGTAGTACGCCGCGCTCAGCTTTTCGTTGGCGGCCGGGCCTTTCATTGGGCGATCACCGCGGGTGGCGGCCACAAAACGCGACGGTTCTTTGCAGTGGGCATGGCAGGACGGCAACATGCGGTCTGGGTCGCTTGGCGGGTGGCATGGTTCGCCGCAGCCTTCAAAAAAGCAGACTTCCGTTTTGCGCTTGTTCATGGTGCATCCTCGCCAATGGCGTTCGTCATGCGCGCAGAGGGCCACGCAAACGGTGGATCGGTGCAAATGGGCGGGCGGATCACGCCGAAGCGCTGCGAAAGCGCCTCCATGCGCTTCCAGTAGTACCAATCGGTGGGCATCCGGTCTGGCTTGCCGCTCCGCGTGATCTGGTCCCAGGTGGGCGGTTCGAACTGTGCAAAAAAAGACCACGGGGCAACCCAAAAGCGGGAGCACAGCTTGTCGCGGATTTCGACGTGGCGGCTGTTGAGGGTGATCCGGGCCAGCGTGCGATATTCGTCCGGGTGCGAGCGCGGACATGGCGGGCCATCGTAAGGTGAGAGAACGCGCAACCCGGCCGACAGCAACCCAGGGTCGCGAAGCAAGGCGATGGACTCCGACAGCCACCCCGGACCTGCCACGGTGTCATTGTCGACCATGACGACGAACTGCTTTTCATCGCCGGGCAACATCCGCAGTTTGCTCAGGAAGTGCGCCCACGCGAAATTTTTCGACCAGTACACGTCGGCCAGTTGCTCGGGGGTCCATCGCACAAGGGATTCCACCTGCCCGGCGTCAAGCCACCGCTGGTAGTGCGCCTCAAGCTCCGGCCAGTCAGCATCGGAGCCGCAATCGTAGAGGTGAATCGAGGCGCCTGGTTCTGCGGTGCGAATGAGGCTTTCGACGCAAGCCACGGTGCAGGCCGCCCGGTCGCGGATGGATACGAAAATCCGGGCGGTGGGGGTCATGCTATTTCCTCCGGCGGGCGATGAACACGGTCTCCACCCCAAGGTTGAACCGCTCGCCGCCCTGGAAAAGCTTGTCGGTTGGCTTGACCTGCTCACACTGGAGTCCGGCGGCGCGGACGCGGCCGACAAAGTCGTCACCGTAGATGCGCACATGGTCGTCCTGGCCGAAGGCTTTCAGGCGCTCAGCGGGGCCAGCCCTCGGGGCGGCGTTGTCTTCCACGGTTTTCGTTCCCGGGAGAACGGGCACCATCAGCACGGCGCGCCCGCCGATTTTGAGGATGCGTTTGAGTTCGCGCAGGGCCGCCATGTCGTCGACGATGTGCTCCAGCACGTGCGAAGCGATAACCAAGTCGACCGATTTCGACGACAAGCCGGTGTCGGCCATGTCCATCTGTTTGTCGAAGCCGGGGGCCTTGTCGGCGGTGGTGTACCCCTTGCCGAGCAGCGACCGCAAAGCCGAAGCCAAACAGCCGCGCGGGGCGAAGTGCAACACGGCCTGTCCTGGCTTGGCGAACGCGCGCGCAGTTTGCAGCACCCACAGCTTGCGGTGGCGCTCCAGCGAGCCGCAGGACGGGCAGCGGGCTTCCGGGCGCGGCGGGTCGCCGAAGGGGTCAAACGGGCCTTCGTAACCGCAGACGGGGCATTCAAACATGGGGATCTCCTTTTTCAGATGACAGCTCGAACCACGGCGAACGGCTCGACAAAGCAAGCTTCGCCGCGATACCGGCCAGACCAGTGGGCAAACGCCGCCGCCAACGACTCGGGTTGCAGGTACGGCCGGGCGCGTTGTGAGGCGTGAGCATTTATCGCGAGTAGCTTTTTCTCCCATTCTTCGGGAGCCAGTTCGGCGAACATCGTCGGCAGAAAGTTCATCGTCGACGGGGTGGCGAATTGGAGAACTGCGCCACGGTATCCGCGCAGCGCGCTCATTGCCGCCTGAGCTACGGCGCGGTGGTCCTGGTGGGAATCGTCCGGCCAATGCGTGAGCACCACGGCCGGGTTGATGTCGAGAACGGCCGCTTCGATGACACGAATTAGGCGGGGCAACGCAACGTCGGTATCGAGCATGTCGAGCCGTTTTAATCGATAACCGAGGATCGCGGCGGAAGCCGACATTTCAGCGGCGCGATGGTCGACGCCGCCGCCGCATGCGCCGTTGGTGACGACGATTCCCCTCTTTTCGGCAAAGCGAGACAACAGCCCCCCGCAGCCATACTCGATATCGTCGGGGTGCGCGCCGATTGCCAGCACGGTTTTCGCATAGTCTGCCGGAACGCCTTTTACCACGGCTTTTTCCCTCCCGGAATTGCCTTCGATGGGTTCCCGGCCATGATCGCGCCGGGCGGAACATCCTTGACGACCACGGACCCCACGCCGATAAAAGCGCCGTCGCCAACCGTCAAGCCTTCGCGGATCACGGAATTGCAGCCGACCCACACGTCGTTCCCAATCGTGCAAGAGCCGCAAACCGTGGTGTGTGCGCCGACAGCCACTCGCTTAGCCAACCGGCAGCCGTGTGCAATAACCACATGGGAATCTAGGTTGCAGCCGCCGCCGATCACCGTGTCGCCGAGGACGCCGCGCTGAATCGCGCAATGCGGACCGATGAACACGTGATTGCCGATCACGACCCGGCCAATATGCGTTGTGTGGTGAAGTGAATCGCCATGCCTGTTTGGCGATAACCCGTCTGAGCCGACGACCGTGTAAGCGCCAATCGTCACGTCCGGTTGCATAGCGACCCACGGGTAAATCACACAGCCCTTGCCGCGCCGTTCGGTGTTTGCCCGGCCAAAAAGCGGCGCGATGAATGAGGCGGCCAGCCTGGCGTCCGTCACGACGATGATGAGCTTTCCAGCGCTGTCCCATCCGTCGGCGTCCAGCCGTTTTGCGATGGGCTCGGAAAGGATGGCGACGGGGGCCGGTGTCGCTTTGACCGATGCGATTCGCTCCTCGATTTGCGTCGCCGAACCGCGCTCATGGACAAAGGTCAAATCTTTCGGCCCAGCCTCGGACAACGGGCGGAGCATGGCGACCATTTCCGGGTACAGGCCACAGTCGCAGTCATTGGCTAGCGAATAGCGCCTGAACGATGACGAAATGAAAAGACCACGATGGTGAAGCAGGTCGTCAATCGCTTGGACTAGAACCCCGCGCTTTTTCATGCCCCAGGCTCCCAAATGTAGATGGGCGTGCCGCCGTAGCGACCGACGATGGTGTAGCCCAGCGGGGACAGCATCGCATCGACGCTCCGACGGCGATCATCGGTCTGGCACTCACAGGCGATTAAGGGCAGGTCGCGGCGGATCGTGTCCATTCCGCTTTCGAGGACGGGTAACTCCGCGCCCTCCACGTCGATTTTGATGACGGAAATCGGCCGGCCGTCACAGTTGGCCGCGAGGTCGTCCAGGGACACGGCGGGCACGCGCAACTTGGTTTCGCGCAAATCCACCTTAGTAATGCCGACGTTCTGGATTGGGCCGGGCGCAAGGCCGATGGAATCAACATCGCAATACACCGCCGCCTCGACAACGCGAAAACGATCGGATGCGACGTTGGCTTGGAGATTGCGCCGCAACAGGTCGCACACCGGGCGATACGGCTCGACAGCGACCACCAGATCGGCGGCGCATTCCGCCGCGAAAAACACCGCGTGATTCCCGATGTTCGCGCCGATGTCGAGCCACACGCCGCCGGAACGAAGCTTTTGCATCGCCTCCAGCAAATCCCATTCGTAAAATTGTCCCCGCCGCTTGAGGCACTTCAAAATGTGATCGGACAGGTTGAACCCTTGCAGGACATAGCACCGGTCGCCGTGGTGAACCAGGGATGTTAGGCCGGGGTTCTCCCACGGGCCGTTGGCGCGGATCGCGGCGGTTTGAAGTGTGCCGCTTTTGCAAAACCGCTCGTACAGGCCGGGGTTGTCGTCGCGAAGAACGGTGATACGGGAGTTCCGTCTTTCGCCAACCAAGAGCGGCACACCTTGGCGTTTTGCCAGGATCGCGAACCACACGTCGGTCATGTTCGGGACCGGGAAATCGGCTAGGCTCACGCGGAGGGTGTCGCTGTGCCAGGCGATCGATCCGGTGCCGACCCCGTTGACCAATGAGGGCGTGGGGATGTCTTGGAGCACGTCGCGGTCCCGGAAATAATCGCCGATCACCGGATGAAAGACGCTGCCGTGGTTGGCGATGACGGCGCGACGGTCAAAGCGCTCGATGCGGCGAATCATTTCTTCCGCGTAGGTCTCGCACGGCAGCACGTCGTCGTCGAGGGTAAAACAGTACCCTTCGGTTTCTCCGCCCCAAAAGAACTTGCCGTTGTCGCCGATGTCGCCGTGATCTTGAGACCGGGCCACGGTGATTTTCTCATGCCGTAAAAACGACGGCACATCGGCGTACCCATTGAGAAAGACATGGAGCCGATCACATTGCGGCAGCACGCGCGCCACGACCTGCCGAAGCAAGTTGACCCGGTGCGGGACCGACGCAAGAGAAAACGTTATCATGGCGTGCCTCCGATGAAATTCGCCGCTTTGAATTCCCAGGTACGCTCGGGGTGCATGTGCGACCCACCAGGCAGGGCGTCAAGCAGCGAGTGGGATGGGCGATAGATTTTCAAGCCGAGGCGGCGAAGGCGGATCGAAAGCTGTTCACCGTCGCCCGCGCTGCGCGACGGGTTCGCGTGCCAGCGGGACGGCGGGATCGGGTTGACCATGAAGTTGAGCGCCGCCATCGTGGATCGCGGCATGAACCATTCGCCGTCAAACCAGCCGCATTCGTCCACTTCCGCGTCGCCGAAGCGCCGTCGCACCGGCGCGCCAGCCCCCCATTGTCCGCGTGTTGTTCTCGGAAGATCGTCGACAAAAAGATTCAACGCACCCTTCCGCGCGTCCGCGATCGCATCCCAGTGGTCAAACAACACATCAAGGAAATCGGCGCAGACCGCCACGTCGTCCTGCAACGCCACCAAATAGTCGAAGCGGCCCAGCTTGGCGTCTGCGAAAAATTCATTGATTGTTTTCCAAAAGCCATGCTTGCCGAAGTTGCGGTCGTGGTGCTGTAGGGTGAACCACGGAACGGTTGCGGCGAAGGCATCCACCGCGCGATAACTGGTAGTCGAGCCATCATCGATGGCCAAGACGTGAACGCCGCGCCTTCCTCGCATCGAACCAAGCCGCTCGACCAACTGCATCAACATTTTTGGCCGGTTGAATGTCGGGATTGCGACCAGGATTCGCGGCGTGGCCATGATTGTTCGGCAGACGCCGGTCTGCACCGCGTCGTCACGCAATACCCGGTCATAGATGGACTCGTACACCACCGCCTGATGCAGCCAATTTTCCTTCCGCGCGATCGCGATGAGCGGCACGCCATGTCGCCTCGCCCACAGAGCAAAATACGGGTCGACCATGTTCGGGTGGCGAATCGCCTTGAGAATGTCAGCCGAGACGGTGCGTCCGTGAAAGGCCATCATCCCTGCGCCAACGATGTCCACGGGGCAGTCCGCATCGAGCGCCGACCGGAAATTGTGAGTTTTCGGGGCGTGGGCGTAGCTCACGAATGGGCGCGGCAGATCGTAAGCGTGAAGGGCGACAACGGCGCGCCTGCGGTATTTCTCGACAGCGCCGGCCATTTTTTCAGCGTAGTCCGGCGGGTATTTCAGGTCGTCGTCGCCGATCACGTGAATGTGGTCGCGGAATTCGCGGACGAACCACAACTTACCGCGCGCTCCCTGGTCGCCGTGGTCTTGCGAGCGGGCGATAACGATGCGCGGGTGGTTGAGGAAATCGGGGACTTCGGGATAGCCGTTCAAAAACACGCCGATCCGGTCTACCTGCGGCAGCATGTCGGCGATGATTTCGCGCAACGTGTCAACGCGACCCGGAAGGGAAGCCAACGAAAAGAAGATCGGCGCGGGCGGAATGGCCTTGGCTGGGGCGCGGAGCGTTGGCGCCTTTGCGCCTTTCAGAGCCGGAGCGACGCGGGCGACGTTCTGATCCTGTTCCGGCGTCGCGACTCGGATCAATGCCTTGGCCGGGGTAAAAACCCGAAAACCGCGGCCGATGATGGTCTGAGCCAAGGTGAGGCGCGGCTGGTCGGTATTGTTTAGCACCCCGGCGGCAGAGAAAAACGGCGCGGCACAGACGAATTGCGAAAGGGGCAGATCGGTTTCGGAAAATTCCCCGGCCTGGTGCCTGTCGTCGGCCACCAAATGCAGCGCGGCGGTGTTCGGTCCGGCGACGCTGGGCCAATACGCCTCCAGCAGGTCAAAGAAATTCGTGGCGATTTGCGAGGTGGCATCCAGGAAAACGACCAGGCCAGCCGGGGACTTGGAGCCCACCCGCAACATGCGATTCCACAGTTGCCACAGGTCAGCCGCTTTGTGTCGGCGCTCCAGTTTCAGCAGGTCGACCCACGGGAGTTGTTTGATTCGCAATTCGACGACTTGCAGGCTGGCTCGGGAGGCGTTGTCGAACACGGTCACGTCGATGGGGCGCTTTCCCGATTCCTGGGCGTCGATGCTGTCGATCAAGCGGCGGAGGGCGTCGGGTTTGTTTTCGTGCCGGATGATGACGTGAAACCGCATCAGTTTACCTCGCGAAGAATGCCCACCGGCGGGGCGGCGAAAAAGGCGAAACGCTCGCCAAGCTCAGACATCGAAGCAGCGTAGAAATCGACCGGGTGCGCGCCGGGAGGAGGCCAGCCGTGCCGGGCAAAGAAATCCCAGGTAGTGACCCAAACGCCAAGAAACGCGGCCTGTGTCAGTAGAGCGCCGCGCTCGGCCAGCTTCACCGGCTGGAACTCATGCTCGCACGGCATGGGGCAGACCACCGAGACGCCCTCTTCGGCCACGGCCACGTCGTCGGTCAGCAGTTCGACGCATTGCGACAGCCAGGTAGGCCCGAAGGTGAACTGACCCGAGACGATCGCCACGAACTGCCGGTCTTCGGCGGGTAGCCACCCGATATGCGAGCCGAACGTGTGGAGCGCCAGATTCGCCAGCGTCGCGCCGTTCCCTTCTTCGAATTTGCGCGGCAGCCACAGGTAGGACGCCAGCGGGACTTGGGAACGCAGTAGCGGTTCACGTTGGCCTCGCCCTTGGCGATCGGGGCAAGTGTCGAAGGCGTGCAATTTGAGAGGGCACCCGGCATTGGCTACCAGCGACCCGGCCACGGAACCGCTCACGTTGGCGTCGGTATCGGCGAGGTAGAGCACTTGCACCGGCCGGTCCATCAGTCGCCCTCCATGGGGGTGCGTGGGCGCGTGGCGGCGATGTAGCGGTTGCGGTTGAAGTTGGACAGTTGGCGCACAGCGTGCCCGCCGCCGACCACCCCTCCTCCGGTGCCAGCGATTTGCAGGCCGCGGTCGATCAGCCAATCCACGCCGGTCAGCAGGCCGTAAATCGCGGCGGCGGTGCCGACTGTCAGGGTCAGCAGCCCCGCGAAGGTGCCGATAAAGGCGGTCAGTTTGGAGAGGCTGGCGCGGCCGTCCGGGTTGCGCGTCAAGCCGCCGGTTGGTGATTTCATTCTTATCCCTCGCTGCTCAGGAGCCCCATTGGAAATGCATGCCGTCCGGGCGCGACCAACGGCCACCCCAGGTGAATCCCATTTCTTCAGCCACGTGAACGATGTCGGTACTCATCGTCGGCATGTGGCCCATTTGGTTGGTAGCCGCGTCCAGATCGATTGCCGCGCCGAAGGCGTGAGCCGACAGGCGAGAGCCGCCGCGAACTTGGCGGAAAACGTAGGAGCCGTTGAAGGTGCGCAGGTGGCGCAGCAGGTCAGCGTCGACCAGGCGGGCGAAGAACTCGAACCAGATGTCTTCGGTCAGGCGGTGGCAGAGGAACCCGTAGCCGCGAACGCCGGTGATCGGATTGATGCGGGTGGCGAAGAAATCGAGCTTTTCACCCGAAGGTAGCGGGTAGTGCAGATCGCCCACGCCGCGCACCATGACCTCGCCGCGCGGATAATCGTTCGGCAGCAGGCCGAGCTTGACGCGGAGGGTGTTGATGTCGTCGACCGATTTCGAAAACGGGCCGCGCAAATCGGACAGGTCGACCAATACGAGGTTGTGACGTTCCCAGGCGAGCCGCCCGGTGGGGATTCCATAGCGCTCTTCCCATTCGGCCAAACCGTTCGGGGGCTCGAAATGCCATCCGTTGTCGGCGAAGGCCGGGGCGTCGGCGAATTGGATGTCTTCCAGGATGCCCAGGGATTCCAGCGTGTCCTCGCCCACGATGCCGTCGATGTCGAGGCGGGCGCGGCGTTGAAACTCGCGTACCGCCGCCCCCGTCTTGGGGCCGAAGTCGCCGTCAAGATCGCCGTTGTAGAGGCCCAGGGATTTCAGCTTGGATTGAACGTGGCGAACGTCGTCGCCGGACAGGGCGGGGTCGGTCAGAAGCAAGAGTCTCATGGCTTGTCTTTCATGTCTTTGGCGATGGCATCTACTTTTGAAATCAGCGTGGCGATGCTGCCGTTGGGCGAGTTGTCGACGATCATGCCTTCGATCTTGGTAAATCGTTTCGCCCCTTCGTCGAGGCGTTTGCCGGTTTCCGCTTTGAACAAGTCTAGGTTGGCGCCAACGGCGTCGATGCTGTTGGCCATTGGTTGGTGCTGGGCCGGGCAGTGTTCGGAGAGCGCGGCGGCGAAACGCTCTGCTTCGCTTTTCTTCCACCGGTCCCCGAGCTTGCCCCACTTGTCGGCGACGCTGAGCGCGGTGTTGAGGGCCGTGGCGAGAGCAATCAAGGCGAGGACGATCATGGTGAGGGTTAGATTCTCTGGCATGGGTCGCGGCCTCCATCTGTTGATGGAGTTATGCAATTCCGCCTACATGTTGTGGTTGGTATGGATATTCAGAGGGTCAGCGGCGGCGGCGGAAACATGCCGGATAATTCCGCTTGCCGGGGGTTGACCGCGTGTTACAATCCGGTCGCGACAAGCAAGGAGGGTATGAAAATGACGAACCGGAATTTTTTACTGGCTATCGTGCTGGCGCTGGTGCTGAGCCTTACGGTGATCGTGGCGTGCGGCGACGATGATGATGACGACGATGATGGGGAAAACGACGACGATTCGACCGACGACGACACCGTAAACCCCGATGATGACGACGATTCGACCGACGATGACGACGACGACCACATGCCGGATATCGAGTGGGCCTTTATCCCGAAGTTCACGTTCAACATGGGCTGCCAGGAAGGCGACGACCTTTGCAACGCCGATGAGCTTCCCTTGCACACCGTGACTGTCGACGCCTTTGATATGGCGACCACCGAAACGACGCAAGCGCAATTTCAGGCCGTCATGGGGTACAACCCGAGCCATTTCCACACCGGCTATCACGAAGGCGACAGCGAAGACAAGAGCAACCACCCGGTGGAGACTGTGACGTGGCAGGAAGCGGCAGACTTCTGCGAAGCAACCGGCGGCAGGCTACCCACGGAAGCGGAATGGGAAAGCGCGGCGCGGTGCGGCAGTCAGACCATTTTCGTGTGCGGTGACGATCCGGCGTGTGTGGAAGAGTACGGGCGGATTTGGGACAACACCCCCCCCTGATACATTCGGCAATACAGCCGCCGTGGGCCAGTACAAAGCCAACGTCTGCGGGCTTTATGATGTCACCGGCAACGTCGCGGAATGGGTGGCGGACTGGTATCTGTCCACATACTACGAAGTCAGCCCGGACGACAACCCGCCGGGGCCGGGGTCTGGAAACAAGAAAACATTTCGTGGCGCGCGGAATTATTCGACCGAGGACGGCGATACGCTGCGTTGGGCAATTTCTTCGCGTGTGGGCGTCGACGGCGGTTACGGTGGAAGCGCCTACGGCTTCCGCTGCGCACGCGATTTGAATTGATTCAAAGCCGCGACCCGGAATAGCAAAACGGCGACCCGAAAGCCGCCGCCCTGACTCCGAATTGATTACGGCCCAACCCGGTAAAAGCCATCCTTGCCTTGCCAAGCCTTGCCGTGCCTCACCTAGCCCCGCCCAGCCGAGCCACGCCTTGCCCCGCAATGTCCACAATACAGCGTAGCGTTAATTTCGCAAGTCGCTCCCGTTTGCTTTTTGCTCATGCGGGAGCCGCCGGGGTTGGCGGCCTCCGGCGGCGATTAGTCTTTCTTTTTCTTCTTATCGTCGGTTTCTTCGGTGGCGTCGTCCGACAGGTCGGTGGCGATGGCTTGGATGGGCTCACGCACCGGACGGGTCGTTTTGAGTGGCGGTGTGCCGGTAAGCTGGCCTTCTTTTTCGTCGGGCGGTTTCTTTTTGTCGGTCATGAAAAAACGGTTAGCACAAAAAACACAACCGAGCAAGCCGCAGACACGACCGTGCCCCACCAGCCATAATGGGCCAGAAAACCGGCGTAGGTCGTGCGATAGTCGATATGTGAGTCTTGTTTGTCGAGTTTGATTGCAAAGTGAGTCGACCGCAAGACTTTCGCCGCCACGCTGATTACAATCGCCAAGACGGCAAACAACAGCGCCGCCTTGGCCACCCACGGCGCCCCATGCACGCTACCGTCAAGGAGCGCCCACACCGCGCCGATGACCGCCAGCACCAAAACAATGGCTTGTTCTGCTGCGCGTCGCGAATCGTCCTGGTATTCCTGAAGAATGTATTTTCTGGCCTCCGGGCTGAGTGGCATCGGTACGGTCCTTTCGTTTTTTTGCCCTGCTATCAGCGTAGGGCGTCGTTCAACAATTTTCAACTATTCCTGTTTTGGTTCAGCGTGAATTGGACAAATCCGATTCACGTATAAGCTAGTCCCGCAACCCCATGTTCCGGCACCCTTTCTTCCAAAGAACGTCCTGGGGCTCTGCCCCAGACCCCGGAGTTTTTAAGGCATCAGGGGTCTATCATCCGATGGGTTTGAAGGTGACGGGCGTGAAGCGTTTGGCTCGCACGCCCTCCCATCGTCTGATGAGCCCCGCCGGGTTATCCCTGGGCAAGTTGCTCTCCAGCAGAGCTTGCTTCCGTTTCAACCGGCACGATCAGTGAATCACGGGCAACCCGTTCGTGTCAAGATTTTCCCGCCGCTGCTTGCGCAATTCGCGGGCGGCTTCGAGTTTTCGATCACGAGCAGCGAAAATCTCCTTGTCGCGCCCTTCGAGTTTGTCCCTCGGCGTCACGTAGCCCAGGGCGCTGTGAAGCCGCTCGGTGTTGTAATACTCGATGTACTTCGCAACAATACGCCGCGCATCCTCAAGCGACAGCGGCGTGCCCGGCCGGATGCATTCGCGCTTGATGGTCCCGTGCCATCGCTCGATTTTTCCGTTGGACTGCGGGTAGTACGGCGACGTTCTCACGTGGGTCATGCCGCAGATTTTGATGAACTCCTTGAAGTCCTTCGAGACGAACTGCGGCCCGTTGTCCGAGATGATCCGAGGGTGGGCGTCCGGGTATTTTTCGCGCGCCCGCTGGATGATGATCTCCACGTTGGCCTCGGTCATCGCCTCGCGAATGTCCCAGTGGACGATGGTCCGACTGCACCCGTCAAGCAGACTGCACAGATAGTAGAAAGTCCCGCAAATATTGAGATATGACACGTCCACATGCCAATGCTCATGGGGTTCCAAGGGTTGAACGAACCCCGTGCCCTTCAGTGACGGCTTGCCGTTCCAGCGCCGCAAAAGTCCCGCATCGCGCAGCACGCGATACACGCTGGAAGGGCTTACTGCCACGATGTCAGCGTCCATCATCATATACGTCAAACGCCGGTAGCCCTCGGTTGGGTGTTTCTCGAAATAGTCGATGATCGCGTCGCGCTCCCATTGCTCAAGCCAGAAGTCGCGGGGAATCCAGGCGTTGTGCTCGTTGGCTTTGCCGTATCGCCTGCGCCACTGGTAAAACTTGCCGTGCCCGATCCCGATCCAGCCGACCATGCCGGCGACCGGCAGCGTCGTTCGATCGGACCAGTAGCCCACGTAATCCACCACGTTGTCGCGCACGTCCGGTTCCACCCAAGCGCTCCTCAGTCTTCCCCAAGACTTTTTTTTAATGCGACGTGGGATTCCATGATCTCAGCGATCACCTCGTCCTTGTTGGCCAGTTTCGCCTTCAACGCAGCGTTCTGCTTTTCAAGCCTTCGGCTTTTCGCATCATCGCGCCGCTCGAAGGCCGCTGCGCCGTGCTCGAAGAATTCCTTCTGCCACTTGTAGAGCAATGTTGGGTGCAACCCGTGCTTGTCGCACAGGTCAGATACCGGAACCTTGTCGATCAGGTGACGCCGCAAAATCCGCACTTTGTCCTCGCCCGAAAAATAACGTCTCTTTCCAGCCACGGCCACTTCCTCCTTCTCGGATATAGGCTATCCGAGATTCGGGAAATGTCCAATTCCGACTGAAGCAAAACATTCCAGCTTCGGCGACAGGAAAATGTCCAGGTTGAAGTAGGCGTGCTTTCCCTTGGACGCCGACAACGTGACATGGGCCGCGGTCAAGCGCAGAGCCCCATTTTCGTCACAGAACAGCCGCCAGCCGGTGCCGTCGGTTCCGTCATAGAGGACACACCCGGTGAACACCGCGGCTGTTTTGTCCACGGAATTCCAGTTGCTTGCCGTCCAGTCAATTCCAGCCCCGACGTAGGCCTTCCAGTAGACGGGGCGTGCGTTGCCGTTGTCGCCGTCGAACGTCGTCGTGGCGGTGTAGCCGAAGCCGCCGCCAAACAGGCCCCCGTCGGCCCCTCCCGGCAGGGCGCTGTCCTCGTCAGCGTCGCGTTGCCACGCGATGCCCTGCGCGGTCAGAGTGCGATAACGAGAGTCGATATTTTCGGCAACCGTTTTTACTTCGTAGATGACGCCGGTCGCCGGTTCGGGCAAACCAGCGGACGCGAACGAAACACTTTGTGTGCCGACGCTGTCCACCGTGCGGAAGTAGTAAGTCCCTGAAAGGCATAGAACAACGGCCATGCCCTCTTCGAACGGGTTATCCGCCGAAGCGACAACATCGATATTTACGCTGTCCAGGGAAGCGTCAACAGAAAGCACCTCGGCCATGCCAAGGCGCCCGACAAAGGACAGCATGCGCCCGCCGCGCGTTTCGGCCGCCACGTCGCTGCCATCAGCCACGGGAAGAATGTTGCGGTCATACGGCCAACTCACAAACTCGCGTTTTTCGGCGTTCACGTCGATTGTGAGCCCTGAAACGACCACGGTCCGCAAATACACGTCACCCTCGTGAGCGATTAAGGTGCGGACTGCCAGGACTCCCGCCGCGTTCACGACGACGTACTTCGTCCCGTTGCTGCCGGTGACTGAGGCCGTGGTCCCGCCCGCGAACGTTACCACCGCGCCGTTGGAGAGCACGTAGCCGCTGGCAAACGCGAGCACCCCGCCGCCGCCCAAGCCAGTGTAGCCGCAGCCGGAAAGAACGCCGTCGCCGTGGATCTTATCGAGGGCGGATTTGCGGGCCGTGACTTCGGCCGTAATCGCGGCGTCGTTGGTCACGACATCACCTTGCAGCGTGTCGATGTAGCCTTGCTCCGCCTCGAATTCCGTCCGGGTCGGGAAGAACTGAGTCAGCATCCCGCTCAAATCCGGGTTGGCGTCACAGACGCGCACGAAGCTGGCGTTATGGTCCGCGTTCTGGCTGCCCCACGATGTCACCGTTACGTCAATATCTTTGGTTCCGAGCGCCAAAACGAAAAGAAGGGTGCTTTGAACCGAAACGAAAATCCAATTCAGTTTCGACAGGGCGGTCAATAAATAGGTCTTTTTTTCAGTTCCGTCCGTGTAGACCCAAGCGCCGAGCGCAAACCGAAAGCGCCGATCACCGCCGTTGTATTGGTAGTTTATCGTGTAGGTTCCCGGAATCTGCGAGCCGCCTGGGCCCCAAACGGAAAGGCCGTGATTTGATAGCCAGGTATCGTTGTCCGTTGTGAACGATCCGGTATCCGGCATGTCGGTCAGGTCGCCGTGGGCAATCTTTTCCTTGAGAGCGGCCGGTTTGATCGTGCCGTCCTTGTCGAGTGAAACGTCAAGCCGCGCGCCCAGGCTGGACATATCGCCACGGGCCGCAATCACTTCGTCGACCAGCCATTTCAACGTCACGTCGCCATCTTCGTCCCAGCCCGCGATGGTGGTCCACGTCGTGATCGCCGCGCCATCGGTGCCGGTCAAATCGGTGTTGGCCATCTGGTAGTAAACGCCAGCCTTGAGGTCCAACCAATCCAGATCGTTCGGGGCCACGATGACGCGAATGGCATTCTGGCTGCCGTAGCGCAGGGTTTCGACGCCGCCGCTGAGGTAGCAATTCCAGCGAAAGATGCTCGGGGCGCGGAGAATGTCGGTGTACGTGGATTGCCCGGCTTCCATCAGCGCGAAGGCGATCGGGATCTGGTCATTCGTGAAAACCGGCGGCACGGGAACCGCAGCGGGCGTACCGGTTTCGATCTGATACGTCGCCTTCTTGCCGGTGTTGGACGTGTAGAAATAGTCGCCGACGATGATGTCCCAGCGGTCGAAAGCCGTCGCGTTGGCCGTAAGCGGCCGGCCGGTCTCGGGGCTGAAATAATCGGTCCAGTCGGAGTCCTCGACGATGTTGTCACCCTGTGCGGTCCACCAGGCGCCCAACTCGATCGTGAGCTTGTTGGCGGCTGAACCGACGACGATTTTCATGCCGCGCTCGATGCCTTGCGGGGCCAGGTGTTCAAACAATGCCTTGAACATTTCAGGCGAGGTCGGGGGTACTCCCATGTGCGGGCGAATAACTTGGGTCATGGCTCAGTCCTCACGTTTCAAAGCATTCCCAACCGGTAAACGTCCAATCGCTCCAAGCGATGTCGGCCCAGTCGGGAAGCGGGCTGTCGATGTGGTAGCAAATCCGGCGTCCGGCGCGTTGGTGCGCCAGCAAGAACCGGTGGAATTCGAGGAAAGTTGCCGCGATTCCAGCGACCGGCGGCGTCAAAACCAGATGCAGTTCGGCACGGCGGCGGCGGATGCGGCGTTGTAGAACCGTGCCGTCCACGTCAATCGAAAGGTCGCGGTCCACTCCGCCGTCGTCCAGGTCGATGCCCAGCGCGGCCATGACGGTGTAGAAATCATCGCGCCAGCCTTCGACGAGGGAAACGCTAGTGAACCCCATGTCTTCGCAGCGTTCAACCAACCCGGTCAGCGTGCCGTCGCGTTGGCGCTTGCCGAACTCCTCGGAGAGGCGGGCGCGGAAATACTCGGTGGTTTCTCCCAAATTTCGCTCCAGCAACCGGAATGGGGCGATGAAATCCAAGCCCGTCGCGTCGGCCGGATAATCGCGGTCGTCGGGGGCAATGTGAACGAACGTGTACGCGGTGTTGTCGACCGGATAATCGCCACCGGCCCGCAGGATCGTCGCGGCGTCGCGGACTTCGACTAGGCTCAGCATCGCCCGGTCAAGCTCCAGGCCGACCGTTTCCACGATCAAGTAATTCAGCGAGGCTTCGGCTTCCGCGTCGCTCTCGAAAGGCGTGTCGCGGTTCAAGTACAGGTCGCGGCCCAGGGTCTCCGAATCATAGGTGGGGGCGGTGGATTCGACCACTTTCGTCAAGCCGGATTCGCCGATTTCCAGCACCAAATTCAGCGGGTCGGTTCCGTCGGAGGGCGTGACGCCGATCGCGGTGGTCAGCAGTTCGGTGGTCAGTTCCTCGATTTCGACAAGTTCTTTTCCCGCCAGCAGGCGTTGCCCGATCCCGTCGCTCCGCAAGGCGGTCTTGATTTGCCGGAACATCGCGGTTTGGGTGTCGTCCGTGAACGCCTCGCCAAAAAACGCCCGCAGCCCCGCGCCCTTTTCCGGGTGGTCGATCAATTCGCCGCGGCTCAGGTCAAGCTCATTGACGATGTCTTGCAGCAGGCAAATCCCGCCGTTCGGAGTCAGCGCCAAATCACCCGATGCCGACTGGCGAAGCGGATAGGACCGATACCAGGACGGCATGTTGTTCCAGAGGAATTCCGTCATCGGCGACTTGAATGTGGTCGATACGGACGAAAACAGCCCGGCGCCGCCAGCGCCGACCGCTCCGAAGGAAAAGAGTGACAAGTAGCCAACCTCATTCGCCGGGAAGTCGCTCACGCGCATGACTTCGGTCTTGGTGTCGCCGACGATGTAGAAAAGTTGGACTTCGGCACCGTAGCGTTCAATGGCCAGCGTTGCCGGGCGGGCTGCGACCACCGAGACATTCTGCTGGACCGCGCCGTCGGAATAGTCGATCGCGTTGATATTTACTTCGGCCGGGGTTGGCCCCTGTTTCAGCGTGATAAGACACAGGCGGTTGAACATCGTGAGGCGGCGCTCGGTGGCCAAGGCCAAGCCGCACGTGAAGCCCGAGGCGGCGGTTTCAACATCGACGGCGGCTTGGCTCTGGAAATCGCCCAGCGGTTGATCCATCAGCACCATCGACCACACGCCGGCGGGGGATGTTCCGGCGATGGGAATCCGCACCGCGCCCGCCGCTACGCCTACGGTGTCGACCGGATCGCCGCTGGGGTAGACCGTCCACCGGTTGACCCAGTTTTCATCCCACGTTTCGGCGCGGACAGCCATTAGACCGAGACCTCGCGGTAGGTGAAGGTGATCGTGCCAAGCTCAGGCAGCACGCCGTCATTGATCGTGATATTGCCGGTGTAATCCGTGCCGCTGCTGTTGAGCGTGAGGCCCGTGACATCGTAGACGGCGGTGGGCCGCGTGATAATTTCGATAAGCTGGTTGAAGATGACGGAGCGGCCCACATTCAGCGGGCGCAGCCAATCATACAGCGTCGCTCCGTTGGGATTGAAGTACGCGGCCAGCAGGGCGGCAAGTTCAGCCGCCAAGGCCGTCTCGCTCGTGCCGCTGTAGCGTTCGATGGTGGCGGTCAAGTTGACGGTTTGGGTCAGCGGGCCTTGAATCCAAATGTCGT
>Ga0222628_1000193_pt1 | contig 30323 bp, 50 predicted proteins | sample AntAcemetageno95_FD_179860 | JGI IMG/M metagenome (GOLD analysis project Ga0222628, IMG submission 179860) | Saline water microbial communities from Ace Lake, Antarctica - #95 | ecosystem: Environmental > Aquatic > Non-marine Saline and Alkaline > Saline | place: Antarctica: Ace Lake | collected...
CTTTTGCTGCTATTGCGTTTTTAACGGTTACTGCCAATAGAAGTTATGGGCAGGAAAATTCAGGTGTTTATGCGTTGGGAAGCAATGGGGAGTGGACTCAAGCAGACGGAGTGGATAATTTTCAATGGTTTAGAAGTGCTCAAATTAGCGGTATTGCAGGAGAAAGTTTAGAGATGGCTTATTTTGAAGCTGATTCAGACTACATGCCTATTGATGGCAATTGGAGATGTGAAGCTCTTGGAATAAATACTACAGCTACGGAGTTTATGTATATATTTCCAAATATTGTAAATATTGGATATGAGCTTGAGTTTGTAAGTAGCGATGAAACAGCGTCTGCTATTGTGTATTCTATGGTTACTAAATATAGCTTGGCTGAATTTTATATTGTTGAAGATTCTGATGTTGGCAAATCAGATGGTGACTTTTGTGAAGGAGCATACTTAAAAGTTGAAGACTTTAATTTAGAGATGAACTTACCAATAGCAGCTGATTTAGAATACGGAATTAATAAAATTACATGGTATTGTGTTGATAATGAAGAATGGGAATATGAAACTTCTGATACGACTGAATCTTGTCCTACAAAAATAGAAGATGGGGGCGCTGGATTTGGAGACTATTATATAAAACTAGAAATAATTTACACAATTTCATATAATGGAGAAGTTGAGACATATACTAAAGAGAATATTTCAAATACGGTTCCAGTATTAGAAATAACAATATATCCAAACCCAACAACAGAATTGCTTTATATTGAAGGAGCGGATGTAGAAACTGAATATAGCGTTTATTCAATGACAGGACAAGAAGTGTTGAGAGGTGAAGGTGACGTAATTAATGTTAGTGATTTGAGTTTTGGAACTTACATATTAAGAACTCCAAATAAAGATTTAAAATTCATAGTTCAATAAAACATTAGAAATATAAAAATTTAAAAAGCATAAGCAATTTGTTTATGCTTTTTTTTTATGTGTTAAAAATTTTCACAAACTTTAAGCTTTTAGAAGAATATGATTTATCTCCCAATCTGTCAATAAAAGTGTAATATTCAGTATTTTTAGGAATAATACATGTAACAATCACTAATTCTCCATGCCAAAACTCCATGTTTTTGATTGTTGCATCTAAAGATGGAGATGAAATAAGTAGATTGCTAGTGTCAATATATTCTCGATAGTGGTCATTATAATTGAGCCCATGAATAGCATATGTTTCGCCAATTGTAATACGTTTTCCAAAAGGAGGTGGAAAAAATGCACCTTCTTCTTCTGTGCTTGGTGCAAGACACTTGTAAGTTACAATATCTTCTTCTGCAATTTTAATATCTACATCTGAGTTTGCCATTTTTTTTGTTTTAAAGCTTATATTATAATATACAAAAAAACTCACAAAATGTCAAGTGCTTTATATTGATGTATAGTTTTCAATATCCTTGGCAATTTCGTCAAGTAATGAAATGTTGAAACCTTCAATTTTATTAATTTCGCTGATAACACCTTCTTTTGTTTCTTTTATAATAAAATCAAACCTTGTTTGAATTGTCGAGTCTTCAATTTCCATTGGGGGTATCACAATTCTTTTTGTTGTATTGTCATAAACTATAATCCAACAAGAATCGGTAATTTCTATTTTATTAATTTCAACTTGGTTAAATTCGTATTTTGTATTAGAAAAATTCATATTATTTTATTTTTAACTTGTCATTACAAACCATGATTTTGATGCTAAATTTGCAGCTGCTGTTGTTCCGTCATAGCTCCCTGAACCTCCATTTGGCGCTGCATTTGTTCCTCCTATAAATAAACTGCATCCTGACCAGCCTATTTGGTCTAAATCTTCAAGTATGTGATTAACAATTGTTGCAGACCATCCGTTGTTTTGAATATTAATAGATGTACTTAACCCATTTGAAGCTCCTGAAATTGGCCAAAAATTTAAATAACCTAAGTTATCACATTCATATGCATAAAAATAGGTAAAAGCCTCAGTCGAAGGAGGTAATGTAACATCAGTCATTCCAGTGTTTAAGTATACTCTAAAGTCTCCCCCCAATCCACTCAGTCCACTTAAATCTAGATTTCCAGTTAAATCACAATTGTTGGCATGATAAAATGTAAAAGCCTCAGAGGAGCTTGGGTTTATAATTTCAGTTAAATCTTTGTTTGAATATACTCTAAAATCGCCCCCAAGACCACTAAGTCCGCTTATATCTAGAGAAGATTGCAAGTTACAGTTATAAGCATAGTAGATTGTAAAAGCTTCTGATGTTATTGGGTTTATTATTTGAGTTAACCCTGTGTTGTTAGTTGCTCTAAAATCTCCTCCCAATCCAGTTAGTCCACTTAGAACTAAAGTTCCAGTTAAATCACAATCATTGATATAATAACAATCAAATTCTTTTGAGGAGTTTGGGTTTATTATTTGAGTTAATCCTGCGTTATTGTATGCTCTAAAATCCGCCCCTAGCCCCGTTAGTCCACTTAGAACTAGAGTCCCAATTAAGCCACAATCATTGACATAATAAGATATAAAGTTTTGTGATGATATTGGGTTTGTTACTGCGGTTAGATTTATGTTGTTTGGAAATTTAAAATCTTCGCATTCTTTAAAATCAGATAAGTCAATTTCGCCAATGATTCCATTATTGGTAATATCTGAAAGAGTTAGGTTAGAAATTTTAGAAAATGAATCTGAGAATAGACTTATTTTGTAAGTTGGACCAGCTCCTGTCATTACATATGTAGGAACTTGTTCACTTACAACCTTTTCGTTATCAAAGTTCCAAATAGATGTTCCAGGTGATTTTGTGGCTGTTAGTGTATTTGTTGTTGCTGTAGTTGTAAAGCTAAAAGCGTTGTTTTTGTTATTTGAATGAAATATAAAATTTTGCATCGTATTGTTTCTTTATAAATATGAATAATTTATTCGTAATGATTTGAACTTACATCGTCTGTTAGGCCGAAATCTACAATTACAATTTGTTCTTCGCCATCTCTTTTTACAATTCCATAACTTGAAAGTTTAGTTAGGTCGCTTGGGTTTATGTCATAACTCCCAATGTACATATAAACTTCATACATAAATTCATCTTCCCAAGACCATTCAGTTATATCTTTTGGAACTTTATATTTATGTGAAGAGTGTGTTGGAGGAGAGTTGTCCACTCCGTGGTTATGAATTAATTTGGCATATGTATCAAAGTCAACTCCAGCTATGTTTTTAAATTTTGCTTTTGTTGGCTTTGGAGCCCATTCCATTTCTGCCCATAGGTTGTTTTCATTAGAGTCATAAACTTGAGTTAATATGAATGATAAGTCTTTAATGTCGCCTTGGTAAATTTCCGCTTCATTTTGAGCTAATCCTTTTTTGTTTCTTGCCAATTTCAATACTTTTTCATCGTCTATTTTGTAAACAATTCTTGAGCTGCCTGATGAAATTCTCTCTAGGTGCTGTTGGCAATATTGAATTCTCTTATTGAATGAAGTAAGAGTTTTAAAATGCTCTATGTCAAATGATTTCGGATATTCCTCATCAAGTACTTTATTTATGTGCTCTGCAATTTTTTTTCGTAGTAGATTCTTCATTGTTGTTCTTTCCTATAAATATGAACAAAAGTTTTTGTTTTGAAACTTTTTTTGCTTAATTCCGTATATAAGAATAAAAGTTAAGAAAAGATAATATGACACAAATTGAAAAAAAGATTAATAAGTATGAGATAATACTTGCGAATTTAACAGAGAATAAGGCAAATAAAACTCCTGGTGATGATTATCCTTATGATTTGGATATTAAGAACACAGAGGGCTATCTAAAAGACTTGAGAGCATGTGTTCCTGCTAAACCTACAGAAGAAAGTGTTGTTGATGCTATTATAGATAGTGTATCTATAAGAGGAATTAGTCTTGAAGACTATAAAAGAGAGTTCACAAATGAGAGAAGTGGACTTTTTGATGTTTTAAATAAAATATACGGAGTTTAATGAGATACTTTTATAGAGCTAGTACAAGATTTAAGGATGTTGAAATTGAACTTAGAATGTTAATAAATGATAAATAATGGAAACAGTATATAAACATTACAAAAACTCAAATACTGGAGATTTAATAATGTCCCAGGAGTTTATTAATTCTGGAATAAAAGATATGCCAATTTACTGGTATAGGAATAATAAGAGCATAGACAATCCTGACCTGAAAGGTTATGTTGAAATGAGCGAGAAGAAATGGGAAAGATTAGTAAAGAAATCTAAAAGAGTAATTAACGAAAAATAAAACAACGATGGATATATTTACATTAAAAGACGGGAGAGAAATAAAGATTGATTGGAAAGATATGGATTCTATATTGGCAGTTAGTAGACCCGATATGGAAGAAGTAAAAGGGCAATTAGAAGAGTGGCGTAAAATAGCCTGTTCTCATTTAAGCGGAGCAGATGTATTTAGTTTGTTAATAAATGGTTATATTCCTAAAAAGAAAAAGATTTAAATAATTTAAAACATGAATTCAAAAAACACAAAATACAAAGCGAACATGAGTAAAATCATAGACGACATGAAACCTTTTGTTGGGCGTAGTAATTTCCTATGTAGTGACGATGAGATAGGAGAAAGTAGTGCGATACGTTTAGAAGAATGTCAGCTGATAAAAGAAGTCCTTATTGAAAATGGATTTGAAAATGCAGGACTTAGTGATGCAATGGGACTTTGGGGGCAGGACTTAGTGATGCAATGGGACTTTGGGGGCAACATTCAGAAAGCTATGCAGCAGGATGGATGGGGTTACCAGACGAAAAAGAAGAAATTTTCAATTGCATTAAGGATTACATAGTTATAAGTTTTCATTATTCTAATTTCGATTAGAAATAAATAATATAAAATGAATAAAAAACAGAAAAACGAAAAAGCTTTAAAATTAATTAATTTAAAATAAACAAAATTATGGAACAAATTTATTATATAGTGGCTATATTGATTATGGCAATCGTATTTATTTCGATTTTGCTGATATCATCAAAACGTGATGGCAAACTCATTAGTGAAATTGAAGAAATCTTTAATGATAAATCAATTTCTTCAGAAGAGAAAATTAATGCTGTAAAGGAAAAGTGTAGAAATACAAGAGGAAAAGTTTCTGCTGGGATATATTTTACACTGGACTCTTACCAAGAATCTATAGATGAAATGTTTAAGGAGCTAATGGATGGCATTAAAAGTAGGTCAAAACCTACAAAAAAAACAGATAGATTTGATGGAAGCAGAGATTAAAAAATACGAATTAAAAAGTAAATTACTGTTTAGAGCATTTGTAAAGATTCAGATTATAAGTTTTATTGCTCTTGCTTTAACTTGTGTGTTAGGCGCTTATTTTACTGAAATTGGAGTTCATTGGGGATTTTTTGGCCTCATAATAGGCTATTCAATATTTGTTGTTTTTATAGTTAGATTGCATAACAAGTGGTGTGATAAAATACTTGAAAATTAATATTTTATCTATTTACTTAAAAACAAGATAATGAATCTATCTGAATCATATAAAACAAAAATGCAGAAACTGGCTGCAATAGAGCCAACTTTACTTAAAGAAGAAAAAAAAACATCTCCGATTGATATGGATAAACTATTTAAGTTTGCAGATGCCATCGAAGTCTTATGTAATGGAGAATATGGTGTTGTTTTTTACAATGAAGATACATATAAAGTATTTGTAATGCTGGGAGATTCCAATCCGTTTGATACTGAAAATTTAACACAGCATATAAAAGAGATTCTTGCAAAGAATTATAATTTAGAAAAAGAAGTGGATGTTGAAATTGGTTACGAATCATATCGAGAGGGAGAAGAATGGAAAGAGGTTTATAATGGTAAACTTAAAGATACGGGAAGATACTAATGGATTTAACAGAGGGATATAAAAACAGGATTCAAGAGTTATCTGGAATAATAACGGAGAATTCAAATGATATTAAATATCTATCAACAGATGAAGGCTCTATTTATACAGGTGATTTAGAATTTGATATTGATGATGCTACTGAGGAAAATATATTAGCCCAAGTAGATGATGTTGTTAAGAAAAGTGGAGTATACACATATAATAATAAGGACCTATCTAATATTGCATACAACGTTCAAACTCAAGAAACTGTTGGCGTATTAGTAATAACTCATATGCAACATGCTTTTTCTTTTGATGTTATTGTTAAAGATGAATATAAAAGAAAAGGAATAGGAAAAGAGCTTGTTAAAATTGCTTTATCTCACTATGATGACCAAAAAGAAGCTCATGGCGATGAGTTTGAAATTGAGGTTGAGGTTATAAATCCAGATATGGGAGAGCTTTTAAAGAAGTTTGGATTCATAGTAAAGAAAAAACTTCCAGATGGTACAGTTTTAATGAAGCTTTAAGTTGTTAATAATCAACGAGTTAAAAAATAAATCGAAAATACTTTAAAAATAATTTGGTTTTTACGCAACTTTTTTTTAACTTTACCGTATAAGATTATAGAAAACAGAAAATTTTAAACTATTTAAGAAAAAACAAAATGATGATTACGACTATACATAATAACACGATTCATAATACAAAGCATAATTGCTATGTGTTCGGGTTCTTTATGTCCAGTTAACTTCATAATATATTTATTTATTGTTATAGGAAAAAGCCCCGAATGAAAATTTAGGGCTTTTTTTTGTGCCATAAAACAAGAAAAAAAGAAAACGTTCTTTAAAATATTGAAAATTTAAATCTAGAATGAATGAAAAATCATACACTGAATACCTAAAAGGTAATTAATGAATGGGAAATCGTTCGGGAAATATGGGGGAGTAGTTCAGTGGTAGAGCACGTAATTACTCTTATTACTTTCCTTCTAGATTTTTTAAAAATGGGTGTGTAGCTGAACTGGCTCAGCATCAGACTGTTACTCTGACGTATATGGATTCGAGTTCCATGGTACCCTCTTTTTATTCCTCCTTAGCTCAGTTGGTAGAGCAAAACACCGTTAATGTTGAGGTCCTAAGTTCGAGTCTTAGAGGGGGAGCTGTGTCGTTGTAATGTTGGTTTTACGAAAAGGTTGTGACCCTTTTTGACATGGATTCGATTTCCATACGACACCCAGATAAAATGAAATATGTGGTTTGTAGCTCAGTTGGTTAGAGCATCTGATTGTGGTTCAGAAGGCCGTGGGTTCGAATCCCATCTCTCCACCTAAATCGAGGTCGCTTTTTGCGACTTCAACAAATGCTGTTGTAGTTCAGAGGTAGAACGTTTCCTTGGTAAGGAAAAGGCCGAGAGTTCAAATCTCTCCTTCAGCTCAAATAAATGCACCCTAAGTATAGATGGCGATACACTAGACTTGTAATCTTGAGAGGTCGATTCGAATTCGGCAGGGTGCTCAATATGCCTGTGTAGCTCAGTTGGTAGAGCATCTCACTTGTAATGAGAAAGTCGGGGGTTCGAGCCCCTTCTCAGGCTCAAAGTTCTTTAAGGTGTTGGCGTTGAAAATAAATGAGTTCGATATTCGCACTTAGCTTTTTTTAAACTATTTATAGAAAACAGCAATGACATGGAAAATAAAAAATTTAAAAAATGGACTCAGGAAGATTATGATAATATTAAAAAAATGTTCAATAAGGGAATGAGTTATTTTGAGATTTCTAGAATAATTGAAAGGGCTGAAAAATCTGTAAGAATAAAGTTAAACAAAATGGGATATTTTCAAAGATTAAAAACGAAAGAAGAGAAAAAAAAAGAAGTTTATGAGGAAATCGTGTGTTTAAATTGTAATAAAAAATTTATTGCTTATAGAAGAAATAAACAAAAATTTTGCTCAAAATCATGTAGTGCATCTTACAATAATATTAAAATAAAAAGAGATGTGGATGAAACAAAAGCAGCTAAATGCATTTATTGTGGGAAAGATATTATAATTAAAAAATATGCGTCATTTAAATATGCCTCATGTTTAGATTGTAATCCAAATTATGGAAATGGAGGTAGTTGGAAATATACAAAGAATGTAAAAAGAATAAAAGATAAGTTTATTTGTATGAATTGTGGAAAAGAATTAAAGAAAAGGGCTAAATATTGTTCTCATGCCTGTCAAAATGAATTTAGAAGAAATGAAGTGTTTAAAAAAATAGAAGCGGGAGATTTAACTTTAGACCATCGACATTATAAAAAATATTTAATTTATAAACATGGAGAAAAATGTATGAAATGTAGTTGGAGTGAAATAAATCCTTATAGTGGAAAAATTCCAGTAGAATTAGAGCATATTGATGGGAATTCTGAAAACAATGATTTGAAAAATTTAAAATTATTATGTCCTAATTGTCACTCTTTAACGCCAACTTACAAGGCTTTAAATGTAGGAAATGGTAGACATAAAAGAAGACAACGATATCAAGAAGGAAAGAGTTATTAACAATTAAAATTAAAAATGATGGGAAATTAGAAAAAGAATTAAGAGCTGAAACCGCAGTAAAAATTGAAGAATGGTTTTCAATGGGAATAAGCCTTGCAGGAATGACTTCATTAGTTTATATTTATAAGCTAGAAGAGGGGAAAGAATTTAAGTACATGTTGATTAGAAAGCTGGTTGAAAAGGAAATTGCCAGAGTAAGAACAAAAAAATTTAAAAAAAGTAAGGAAAATTGAAACTTTTTAATTTTAATTACGTATAAGCAAAAAAACAAACTATTTACAGTTGATGTTTTTTAAACATCAAACATTTAAAATAAAAGATAGTATTATGCCAAATAAAAATGGAACAGGACCAGATGGAAAAGGTCAAAAAACAGGAAGAGGATTAGGAACTTGTAAACCTGAAAAAAGTACAAGAAGAGAAACAGGAAATAAACAAAGTGGTAGCCGAGGTGGTGGCCGAGGAAGAGGTCAAGGATTAGGAAGAAACGCATAAAAAAATAAAAATAAAATGATGACAATTATAAACATATCTATTAAAAGCATTAAGATTAAGAAATCTTATGAAGGGGTAGACTATGTATAATTGAAATTAATACAATACAAAAGAAAACCTCTGTCAGAAACGATGGGGGTTTTTTTTATGATAAAAATTTAAAAACAAAAATGAAGATGAAATATAAACAGAAATATAAACAGTAAATAGCTAGGAGAGCTGATTCAGAGAATTGCAGACCTAGCTGATATAAAGCATGCGTCTGTGGCCGAGTTGACTGAGGCACTACACTTTTAATGTAGGATTCGCAAGATGTACGGGGGTTTGAGTCCCTCCAGACGCACAAAATGATTCAGTAGCTTAGTTGGTAGAGCACAAAATTTTTAATTTTGGGGTCGGGAGTTCGACTCTCCCCTGATTCACAAAGTAAGAAAACTATGGACATGTATGTCAGTTAATTAGATGGTAAATTTGGTAAATTTAAGACGTAGGTTCAAATCCTACCTTGTCCACGATTGCAGTCCGCCCATAAGAGTCTGTACAATTCAATTGGGTGGCGGGTATAGTGTAATGGCGCACACCTTCGCAAGGGGGGAGTATAGGTTCGAATCCTGTTGCTTGCACAAAATTATTACCGTTCCAAAATGTTAAAATTTTAGGAGTTTTGGCACGGTAATAAAGTTGAGAGATTACTTTAAGTAGCCAAATGTGGTAGATAAAGTAGTGTTTTGGTTAGTAATAAAATAAACAGTGGCTTATGATGAAATTGGTTATCATACTACTCTGATACGGTAGCATTCCCAGTTCGAGTCTGGGTAAGCCAACAAAAGTTAAAATTATGGAAATAGAAATAGACGTACGAATAGAGTAAATTTCCCCATAGAATCATTTGGGGAAACACTAGCAATATACAGTGGAGTAGCTAAATGGTGACAGCACCAAGCTTATATCTTGGAGATGTGTGGGTTCGAGTCCCACCTTCACTACATAAAATATTATAAAAAAACACGTATTTCTTAAATCTTATTTTTTGTACCTATTTATATAAAAATAATCAAAATGAAAAGAGGAAGAAAAGCAACGGTTAAGTGTAAAAATTGCAATAAAGATTTTGAAGCACTTTTAATAAATTTAAGACAAGGTAAAGCTTTGTTTTGTAGTAAAAAATGTTATTTTGAATATAGAAAGAAAAATAAAAGAGATGAAAAATATGCGAATAGAATGTATCAAAAGAAACATAAATATGGATTAACAGAAGAGGAATATTTGAATTTATTTAAAATTCAAAGTAATAATTGTGCAATATGCAATGAATCATTAAAAGAGAAAAAAGCATGTGTTGACCATAATCATGAAAGTGGAAAAGTTCGTGGCATATTATGTGATAGTTGCAATAGAGCGCTTGGTTTTTTTAAAGATGATATTAAAAATTTAAAAAGAGCGGTGATTTATTTGTCAAAAAATAAATTAGATTCAAAATAATTCAAACCCACTTCTCCGACATAAATAACGTAGTTTTTGAACGATAACATTATCTTTGTTAACATGCAAAAATTATGTTATTGTTTTTTATAATTTAAAACTGAGAAATGTCATTTAATAATTCATTATCTAATTTATAGATGGTATCGTTTTCGTTAATGTTAAATTCATTTCCTATTAATTTGATTATTTTCTTATATAATTTCATTCCATTTTGATTTATAAATTTAATCCAGTATTTAAAAAATTTATCTGGGTTAGAAATAATTTTGTACTCTTTGTTGTTATGAGTTAATTTATCGTTAAATGAATTTACGAATGAGCGAAGAATTTCTTTATCTAAGATTTCTAAGTTTTCAGGTGAATAATTAATCATTTTGATTGCATCATTAATCGGCTGATATTGATATAATTGTTTAATTGAGTCATTATAGTTATATTTTTCAATATATTTTAATATAGAGGCTGTTTCTTGAACTCTTGCTTGGATTTCTTCTGGTAAGTTAAGATAAAACATTTTGGTAAACTCTTTAAGTGCTGGAGTATCATAAAAAGCTATATTTAACCTTTTATTAATTGAGTTTAGCGCATTGGTTTTTTGTGGATTTTGAGTTAATAGTTTTTTAATATATACATAAGCATGATTTAATTCATGAGCAATTACAGATTCAATTTTAGGTTTTAAGTTATCTATATTTTTAAAATCGGACTTTAAAAATATTTCGAATGATATATTATAAAACTTTTTATTAACAAGTTTCGTTTTTTTTGATAAAAACTTGCCTGATGTTTTATTTGAGGAAGAATTCGAGATTGTGCAAAGTCCAAGTATTTTATTAATTTTAGTTTTTTGTTTAAATTCTTCGTTTGGAATTACTCCTATTGGAATGTCAATTGTTTCGTTTTTGTTGAGTGGTGTTTTTTTTATATTTTTTATTAACATATTAGTTAGATATGAAGCGGCCTGGTCTATTTCTACTTGTTTGCCAATTATTTCATGTATTATTTTTTTGAATTGTTTTTTACCGTTATTTTCCATAATTATAAATATAATAAAAGTTATTTATAATGCAAAGCTATTTGATAAAGTTTTTCTTCATATTTATATTTGTGATAGTCCAATTATATATAAGTAAAGATAATAAAGATATTTTATTATTAAATAAAAAGTATCTTTATACTAGGAAAGATTTAAGAAATTTTAGATTTTTGGAAGAGTCTTCTGGGTATTCATGGTTGGATTGTCTTAAACAAATTCAAGAAAAACGTTTTATTTAGATAAAAATTTTTTTTATATTTATAAGAAAAATAGCATGAAACACAAAGTTAGACAATATATTAGAAAAATAATTAGTGAGCAATTTAGTTTATTGGAAGAGAGCAAAAAAGGAAGTAAGTTTTTAGAAAAACTAAGAGACTTTTTAGCTAAAGACGGTACGTTAGAATATTATGGTTCAGAGCTAACAAAATTAAATGGATGGCCAGATGTGCCAGATTCTGATGGAGATAGTATGGGTCGATTAGATTTAGAGAATTGCGAATTAATTTCTGTAGATAATAAAAAGTTTATTTTGGTTACTGGTGGAGATTGGCAAGATGGACATAAAGTAGAATTAGGATTAAAGGGCGGTAAAATAGATGTAGCCAATTGGAAACATATGGAGCGAGGTGATTATAAAAAATTTACTCGAATGAAAAGTTGTGAAATTCTTGCTAAAATCTATGAGTCTCATGAATTCCACAAAGATGAGGAGAGTTATTTAAACTATGTAAAGCAAATTCTTGAAGACAAAGCAAGACCAAGTAAGAATTATGATGAACATGATAAGTGTATGGATGAGCCCAGTAGAATGGAAGGTGCTATAGTCGAAGAAAATTCTGTTAGTGTCGTTTGGAATTCTCCTGGCCATAAACAAAAATCAATTAAAAAGAAAGAAGATGACCTTAAAAATCATGAAGAATATGTTGAAAGAAGATTTGCGGATATAATTAAGTCTCATGCATTATTCGGTTGTAAAGGAAAAGTAAAAATTGGCAATAAGGAAAGGAAAATTGGTTATAAAGTTGAGTTTCCTGGAGATGACTTAATTAAATATACAATTTGGATAAAAAAAATAAAATAAATTTTTGAAACTTTTTAAGATATCTGTGGCGACAATAATTAATTGTGATTGATTAACAGTGATTAAAATATAATAAGAAAAACGGCAAATTTCAGCATTGCCATTTTTCTTATTTGTTTATAAGCAAAATTTTTAGTATATTTGCCATAAAGTAATAATTGAATAAACAATAGAACATTATGGGTTGGGGACTAACAATAAAAGATGTATTTCTTTCTAAGATAACCAAAAAAGACTTAGAAAGTAAATTAGAAGACAATAAGAGTTTAATTCGAATGTATGAGGGCGATTTAATTGCACTTGCATCGTATACACATCCAACAATTAAAAATGGAGATTTTTCGGATGGAGAAGAAATTTCTATTGTGGAGTATATGCCGATGAAAATTAGAGAGATTATGGATAGTCTTGAGGAAATTCATGGAGAAAATCGACTTATATACATCGCTTTAAGTGATTTAGATAATGTTGTTGATGATTTTTAAAAATAATTCATAAATATTGAAACTTTTTTGAAAGTCTTCCGTATAATATAGTGAACTTGAATGATAAGTCTGTAGAATTAAGTACACAGTTTGTCGAAAGTAAAGTTCAAAATAGCCATGGCCACTGCGGTTTAAGAGCAGAACTAGGTACAGGTAATTGTCCTCGTTGAGGTTTTAATTTGAATATGCCAAGTAACATGATGTGTGGGAAAAACGTAAAAACCCATCATGGCTAAAAAAAGAAAAGGTTTTGATGGAAAGAGGTTCGCCTAGTTAATGGAACTACCGTAGAGGTGTGGAGTAATACCCACTCAAAGTGATTCGAGGTTACCTGTCAAAATTGTTTTTTCTTCCTTCGCTCTGCAGGGTGGAGGTTTTCTTATGCAATTAAATGAAACTTTTATATTAAAATTCCGTATATATAAATGAAATAATAATTTAAATTAATTATGATTAAGAAATTTTGGTGTTTCATATGGGGACATAAAGTACGTGAAAAAGCGTATACTGGAGAAACAATGCAAGCAACTAGCTTGGCAGGAATCACATCAACTGTAAGTTTATATAAGTGGGAGTATAATGATATATGTCCCCGTTGTGGTAAAAAATTTAAATAAATTTAAACAAATTAAGATGAAAAAAATTAAAATTATTTTAGCATTCTTGTTTTTTGCAGCGTATGGTATTGCTCAAAACAATGATACGATTTTATTAAAGGAGGTTAGTGTGATTGCGACATTTCGTCCCACAGAAAAAACTCCCATTACTGAAAAAACAATTTCATTTGATGATATACAGAAATCATCTTTTGGACAAGAAGTGCCAATTTTCTTGAGTAACACACCAAGCATTACATCGTATGCTGATGGTGGGCATTTCTCTGGTTATACTTATATGAGATTACGAGGTGTAGACCAAACGAGAATTAACTTTACTCTTAATGGTGTTCCAATGAATGAGCCTGAAGACCAGGGTTTTTACAGTTCAAATTTCCCCGACTTTTTAAACAGTATGAATTCAATCCAAATTCAAAGGGGAGTTGGTATAACAACCAATGGAGTTTCATCATATATTGGTTCCGTTAATTTTGAGTCTGCCAATTTAAGAGATTCTGCATTAACAACAATAAGCGGCACTTATGGCTCGTTTAATAGTTATAGAGGTAGTGTTGAGTTGAATACTGGATTATTAGATAATGGATGGGCTTTTTATAATAGGTACTCAATGATGGGTTCCAGTGGTTATAGAGACCATTCTGGCGGGGATGGTGGTTCGTTTTTCTTTAGTGCAGGATATTTCGGGTTTAAAAAAGCTATCTTAAAAATAAATGCCTTCTCAGGGTATTCTAATAATCAAATGGCTTGGATGGGTTCTTCAAAGTCAGAAATTAAAGCTTTTGGAATTAGATACAATCCAAATAGTGCTAATGAATTTGATAAATTTAAACAATCATTTGTTCAATTTCAATATACAAATATCTTAAATAAATATTCATTTATCACTACGACAGCTTATTATAATAGATTGGATGGTGATTGGGATTTAGACCCACTTAATACGTCTGGGGACACATCTACAAATATTGTGTTAAATTCTCAGTTGTGGTCTAATTTCACTGGGTTGATGACAAATTATAGGTACAATAAGAACAATGTGAGATTTAATGCGGGAGTTCAAGCAAACTATTATGAAAGAAGTCATGCTTGCGCAGATAAAGGGTTTTCTCAAGATTTATTCTATCTTAATAAAGGTACAAAAAATACAGCGAGTGCTTTTACAAAAATTGAATTTGATATTAATAAATTTACTCTTTTTGGAGATGTTGAATTTAGAATGACGCAATTTATTTATGAACCAGATGAAGTAGACCCAATTAGTGTTGGGCTGGACAGTAAAAAATGGCTGTTTTTAAATCCAAAAGCTGGAATTACATTAACATTAAATTCAAAAATGAAAGTATATGCATCTATCGGACAAACAAAAAGAGAATTTACACGTACTGATATGTTTAGTGGAGGAGATAATTTAACTTATGTTTATGATACTTCGGGCAATCGAATTGGAACCAATTTTATAGATACAAATAAAATTGACCCTGAACTACGAGAAATTGCAACGGACTTAGAAGTGGGTTTTAAATTTAATAATGAATATTTAAACCTTCAAATAAATGGATTTTATATGGATTTCACCGATGAAATGGTTCCAAGTGGAGAATTAGGCGAAAACGGACTCCCTCTCATGATGACGGTAAAAAACAGCTTTAGAAGTGGTGTGGAGTTAGATGCGTTTTATAAGGTTAAAAACTTCACATTTTCAAATCGCTCAAGCTATATGTATTGTTTGATTAAAGATTTTGAGACAACTCCAGTAATGACACCAAGCTTAGTATTGCATCAATCTGTTGAATATTCTTATAAAAAAGTAAGCATTGGGGTTGGATTTAAATATATTTCAGAAAGATATATTAATTTAGAAAACACAGAATCTATACCCGAAAGCAAAGGATTCAACGTTTCGCTTAGATATAATTACAAAATGCATGATGTTACTTTTGGAGTAAGAAATGTATTGAAAAATGATGTCAAAGGCGCTTTAAGCTATGGGAATGGCTATATTGATTATGGAGTCCCTAGATATTTTGTAAATGCTCCAAGAAACTTTTTTGTAACCTTACACTTTAGATTCTAATGTTGTTAATAGAAATCATAGCGATAATTTTTAGTCTAATATGCGTTATATTAGCTGTTAATAAAAATGTATGGAGTTGGCCGATTGGATTAATTGGAGTTGTTGCTTATGCATTTTTATTCTTTGACGTAGAACTTTATGCTGATTTCGGATTGCAGTTTATATTTTTCGCCCAAGGTGTTTATGGGTGGTGGTATTGGAAGAAAGGAAATGTCGGAAAAGAAATAAGCATTACCAGGTTTAATAAATTTGATTATATGTTTTTGATAGTTTCGTTTATAGTCCTCTATATTTTTGTAATTTATATAGTAAAACTTTTCAATGATTCAAATATAATTTTCATTGATGCGTTTGTTGCTGTTGGTAGTTTGATTGCAAATTTGATGCTTGCACGGAAAAAACTTGAGTCTTGGATATTGTGGATTATTGTTGATATTGTTTATATCGGTTTGTTTACATATAAAGAACTTTGTGCTTCATCTGTGCTATACTTTATTTTCTTAATTCTTGCTTTGTCTGGATTTGTGGGGTGGTATAAAACATATAAAAAAGAATGTTATGAAAAAATATAAAAGCGGATTGATAATTGGCAAGTTTATGCCATTGCATTTAGGTCATTGTCATTTGATTAGGACTGCAGAAGAACAGTGCGAAAAACTTACTGTATTGGTTTGTGCTCTTAAAAGCGAGCCAATTTCTGGGGAATTAAGATATGCGTGGGTAAAAGAAGAATTTCCGAATATAAATATTATTCTAGTAACTGATAACAATCCATATAGATTAAATGATTTATCAACTGAATTCAAAAGTTCATCTGATGACTTTTTCTGGAATCTCTGGATTGATATAATAAAATCTCATCTTAAAGAGGTTGATGTTTTGTTTACTTCAGAGGAATATGGCGAAGAGTTGGTTGAGAAATTAAATTCTTCAAAATATAATTTTCATGTAGAGCATAATATTGTAGACTTGTCTAGAGAAACATTTCCTGTTTCTGGAACAATGGTTAGAAGTAATCCTTTTAAGTATTGGGAGTATATTCCATCATCTGTTAAACCGCATTATGCAAAAAAGATAGCGATTGTTGGTCCTGAATCTACAGGTAAAACAACAATGGCAATGAGGTTGGCTAAGCATTTTAAAACAACTTATGTGGCGGAATACGGAAGAGAATTTACAGAGGGCAAATATATGGGAATGGATACAGAGGAATTTTCTCTGGAAGATATTTCTAAAATTGCAGCTGGACATCTTTTTAGAGAAGAACAAGAACTAAAGAAAAGTAATAAGTTGTTTTTTGCAGATACAGAAACTATTGTAACAGAAGTCTGGAGTCAGATTTATTTTGGAAAAACTCCAGGTTGGATTAGAGATATAAATAAGATTAACCCGTATAAGTACAGCTTTTACTTCTTAATGGATGTGGATGTTCCATGGATTAGTGATGGGACAAGACACATGGAAAATCTTTCATTAAGACAAAAACACTTTGAAACTTTAAGAAGAGAATTGATGGATAGAAATGTTCCTTTTGCTATTGTAAACGGCGGATATGAAGAGAGATTTCAAAAAATAATTTGTGGAATAAATAGCTTTGTGTTAAACGATATTGAAACTTTTGAGTAGAATTTTCGTATATTAAAATAAAAAACAATGGAAAAGAAAGATATTATGTATCATTTGGTGCCGTTTTTATCAGGAATGTCAAAAAAGACATATGATATCATGGGATATCCCATTGGTGAAGTCAAAAAAATGAGTTGGACATATTTGCATGGAAAACTCGAAAAAAAAGCTTGTGAACATGATGGCTATGATGTTTTCGGATTTAAAGGCGAAATGCCAGATGTTGAGGGTATTTACAAAGGGTTTGTCGAGTATCCTTATGAAAAAATTGCTTGTACTATATTTGTATGGCCTGATTCATCATTTAAAGAGAAATTACAAGGACTTGTTGTAGCTGATGATGATGAAAAATCATTTGCTGATGCGAAAAATAAATATATTAATAAAGAAAGTCATATATAAAATGAAAATTAAGAAAGTAATAGTTGATGTTGAGAACGGAAAGTACTATACAGGTCGATATTGGAGCGTGGATGAAAAGGATTCTTGGAGTTTGAATTGGAGTGATGCGGAAACATTTAAAGATGAAGTTGAAGTTTTAAAAATCTTAGAATCAGAAAATCTAGAAATTAAAGGTTTTTTTTATGACTATCTTTGTCTAGAAATTAGAACATTATATTTAAATAAATAATTATTAAAAGAAAAGTATCCCCACATTAAATCGGGAGCTACAGTTGTGGAATTATATTCACCAGCAATTGAAATTGCAAAAAAAGGAGATAATAAAGAAGCTAAAGAATATTTTGAAGCTTTGGCTCAATATATTTATGAAGAAAATCATGATTTATTAAAACTTCAATCAGATGGTCAAAATGCATTAGCTAGGCAAGAAGCTGAAAAAATTGTCCATAGTAACATAGGATATTTTTCAGGCTATTATGAAAACGGTACTATTGAAAAAGTAAGTGCTATTTTTGGTAGTTCACATCCAATATTTGGAACAACTACACCTAGTTCAAAAGAAGCTTTTAATGCAGGAAAAAACCACAATTAAACGGTAAGTCTAAAAAAGTCTGTATAAGGACGATTTCTCACTCGAACGTTTTTGTCATAACCTCTTTTATGTTCTTTCATTATGATTTCAAGAGTGTTATATCCTGACATAAATTGTTCAGAGATTTTTTGACCTACATCAACTGCAGTTGCAGAATCGGCTTCAATAGTAAACCCAGCGTGGATTTCTGTTAAATCTTTTGATTCGTCTGGAGCTAATGTTACTTTAATAAGTCCAGCATTTACTTTTAAATTGAAAGTTGTTGCTGTTCTGTATGGATTTTTAAGATTAATTTTGTATGTTGCCATGATTTAATGTTTTTATATAAATAGGTAACTTTTTTTTTAATATTACGTATATAATATTAAGAACAAAAAATAATGAAAATTTAATGCGAGAAAACCAAACATACGCTACTGTAATAATGTCTGATATTCGAAACTTTACAGGTATGTTTGAACGTTTCCAAAATGAAGATAATGGAGATTTTCTTGATTTAATTGAAGAATATTATTATCAACATCTTTTGGTTTCTGAAATGGTTTCTAGTGATAAGATTTATTTAAGTTCTACTGGGGATGGAATTTTAACCATTTTTATGGGAGAAAACCATTGCAAAGAAGGATATGCTTTTTTTTTAATAATGATGAAGGTTTTAAGTAAGTTGTTTGGAGAATTCTCTAAAAAATATAATATTGAAGCTGATTTTGGATTAGGAATTGATTGTGGTACAATATGGGAAATTTCTAAAAAACAAAGCAATAAAGTTATTAGAACATATCTTGGCTCTGTAATTAATCGAACAGCTAGGATTGAAGAAAAAACTAAAGACTTCAAAACAAATGCTTTAATTAGTGGAAATATTTATTCTGAATTGATGGAAAAATTGTTTCCTGCTCTTAAAGGTGATTTAGAAAAGTTTAAAAATAATTATGAGGAACTATTAGCATCTTCTGATGACCTTGAGTTTGTTGTAATGAGCAAAAAACTATTAATGTCTTATATATTTCAAATGAAATTAAAAGGTCTAAGTGGGTATTTGTCTATTTTTAGGATACTTGATGGACTTTATAGAAATGATAGAGAATTCTGGAGATTAATAATAACGCTTCTTGGAAAGCAGAAAGCAAAAAAAATTAAAACATTTTATTATGAACGATAAAATTAGAGATTTGCAAAAGCAAATAGAAGATGAAAAACAAAAAATATCTAGATGCAAACATGATTTTGATAAAGCATTTAGTAATCCTGAGGATATAATTGTGCCCTATGGAAGTAGGATGGTAAAACATGGCAGCGATATTTGGTATGAGTCCGAAGGTTTTAAACATGTCGATAAACCGAGATGGACACGAAAGTGTAAATTATGCGGATTCGAAGAACATGCTTATTCTCAAAAGCCAATTGTAAGTGGATATGAACCAGATTTTAAAAATAATTAAGATGGATAAGTTAGAAATTTTTATAAAAAGACTTGAAAAGATTGATGTTAAAGTGAAGTTGGGAATGAATTTTCCATGGGTTTATATTGATGAAATTAATGGAAAAAGAGTGACCGAAAAATTTCAAGCAGAACATGGGTTTACAGTAGCATTTCTTCCAATTAAAAATGGTGCAGAAATCAAGTTTACGGATATAGGTGAAATTTTTAAATTGTTGAAAAAATATGCACCATCATCAGAAAAAGAATTGTCAGTTAACAAAGTAAGTTATCAAAGAGTAGATTTTGATGAATTTAGAACGAGAAAAGTGTTTTCTTTTTTTCCTTTTATTTTTGTTGAAGGGTTTGAAATTGCAATTGCTTGGACTGGAAAGTGGTTTAAATTTGTTGAAGTATATGAACAGAAAACAAAAGAACGCTATTCCTCTTTTGATGATGGTTGGTCATATCAATACTATTGGAAAGAGTGGAAGGAAAATTGGAGATTCGTGAAACTAAAATGAAACTAAAATGAAAGTAATAATTGCAGGTGGAAGAGATTTCACAGATTATAAGTATCTTTGTCAAGTCTGTGATTATATGTTACAAAACCAGAATTCAGCGGAAATTGAAATAGTTAGCGGAACTGCAAGGGGAGCGGATAAATTAGGTGAACAATATGCTAAAGAGAAAGGTTATAAAATAGCTTATTTTCCCGCAGACTGGGATGCTTTTGGAAAAAGTGCAGGATATAGACGTAATGTAGAAATGGCTGAATATGGCGATGTATTAATTGCGTTCTGGGATGAAAAAAGCACTGGAACAAAACATATGATTGATATAGCTAGAGACAAAGGAATGAGAGTTAAGATTGCGAAATATAGAAAATTTAAATAAAATCATCCATGAGGTTACCAAGAAAATTAAAAAAAAGAATAATTAAAGCATTTGGAATAGGAACGTATAGAGGCATAATGAAAGGTTTTTTGACGACTACCAAATATCATAAAAACCAAGGTGTTGAAATAGTTTATACTGATAAAGTAATGGGGTGTAAAGTTGGAGATATATGGTTTTATGCACACCAGTACAATCCTTATTTGAAATTTCCAAATTTAAAATTTGAACACCCAGTTATTAAACAATGCTTTTGATTATGAAAAACAAGAAAAGAAAGATTTTAGTTGATAATAAAACATATCAAGAATCTGAAAAACTCTATCATTGGATGATGATGACTTTGCCATATTGGTTAATGTATAAGCATGTTAAAATAGACTCTCAGCACAAAATGTGGATACCTAGATTTGGTTGGAGCAAAAAACAGACAGATGATGCGAAGAAATGGGCAAAAGACGCAGATGAAAATATAAACTGGGAATGATTTTTTTAGATTATTTATAAACAAAAACATGAATTTTCAAGCTTTTCACGGTTCAGATAAAGAAATTAAAAAATTTACAGATATATTTGCAGGAGGAGAAAAATCTTCTGACGCAGAGGGTCCTGGTATATACTTTACAAATTCACATGATAATTCTGAAATGTGGGGAAAATACACTCATGAAGTTATTTTGTCTCCCAGGAAAGTAATCACCAATCAAAAACCAGCCTCGGAAGTAAATAGGCAAGATTTGAAGATGTTTTTAGACCAGGTTGAAGATTATGCTACCAATAGAGCTATGGATGAGGAGGAAGATAAATGGATGGCAATAGAAGAGGTTGTAAAGTATAATAATACAGAGGATGAAGTATGGCATTCACTTAGAAATGAGAATTTTAACCAACAACCACAAGAATTTATGAGAGCAATGGCCGCTGTGGGATATGATGCTATGGTAATACGTAAAGGTCCTGAGTTTGATTTTGAAGATGTAGATAAAACTTATCATTATATAGTATATAATCCAGATATTGTTGAGGTTGTTAGTATTAAAAGAAACAGTGTTGAAGAAGTTAGAAAATTTGTTCGTAAGGTTTTAATGGAAAACGCAGAATTTCAGGAATTAATTCAGGAAGAAAAAATTGATAAAATTTTGTATCACGGTTCTCCTTATGTTTTTGAAAATTTTAAATCAAGATTAACTTATTTTTCAGATTCGGAAGAGTTTGCACGAGATTATGCAGATAGAAAATCTTTTGAGGGAGCAATGGATAGAGAGCCAAATATTTATAAAGTTCAAGTTAAAACCGATTTGTTTGATATTAATGATGAGCAAGATTATAAAAAGCTTGTTGCTAAACTACCTGATACTATAAGTGTTTTTTTTACTAATTTTCCAATGCCTACAGATGTTCCTAAAAATGAATTATTAATGGGACTTCAAGGGTATGCAATAGAACAACCAAATGAATTGATGCAAAATTCAAAAATAGGTGACTCTATAGAAGACAAATTTAATAATTCAAACTATGAAGTTTTTAAAATTGATGATGATTTTGTTTATGGATTTTCAAAAAGATATTTTAATTATGCAATGGAAGCTTCCTTAAAAAACCCATTGGATATCAATTCTTCATCAACTAGGACATTAGTAAAACCTTTCAAAGAAGTTCGAATATTTTTAAAGTCTCTTATTAAAAAATATGATGAGGGCACCTATGCTTCTGATAATTACATCCAAGCTTTGGAAATGAGTATATTTGGTGATAGTAAATTTAAATTAGTAGATATTAAAGATATTTCAAATGAAGATTTAATAAAAGCTAAAGACCTTTATGAAAATGCTATTGTTGAATTAAAACAAATGCTAATGGGAGGCAAAGATTCAATAAGCAAATGGGGTGACAATTCCTTTGTGAAAAAATTCATAAGAAAACCAAGGAAAGTAGAGCTAGAAGACACTTGGAGATATTATGAAAATGATGTAGTTGTGAATTTAATTTATAAATTAGGATATGGGGGATATATTGCAAAAGAAGATAAAAAAAATACGTATGCAATATTTAATCCCGAAGCAGATGTGGAAATTATTGATTATAAAATTGATGACCTTGAGTTTAAAACTCTTGAAGAGTTTAGAAATTATCAAAAGTATCAAAAGCAAATTTATGAAAAAGACAAAAAAGACTATTGGAGAATTAATAGATGGGAAATGTATAAGTTGTTTAAGCAAGGTGCAAAGGTGGACGATGCGTTTGAAATATTAAAACAACAATAATTTGATTTGAATGAAACTTTTTTTGCTTTTTTTCGTATAATTTAATATGGAAGAAAAAGAAGAGAAATATATTTCCAATTGGGATACACTCAGAAAGACTGTAACAATATTAAATGAAGACAATTCTATTTATGCTGAATATGATTACTTAGACTTCCTTCAGTTTAGAATTCAATTACTTCAAGAAGAAAGACTTCAAAATCAAACATTCTATGTTAGAAATGTGCATGGTGGCCGAGATAAGATAGATGAATATGCTCGTGTCGATGGAGATGACCCGTTTGCAATAGAGTGGAATCTTTTGAATAAATTGGTTAAGTTGCAAATGAAGAAGCGAATAAAAGAAAGTGAAGAAAACAAAAAAAAATAAATCATGAGAATATTAAGAATTAACAGCTTATCTTCCGAAAAAAAGATTGGATTGATAGAGATGAAGTATTACTTCACGCATCTTTTCAAATCTTAGAAGATTACATTGAAAAAGAAGGTGGCGATACTCATTGTAATTATGAGGCACACAAAGACTTTGTTGATGAAATAAGATTCCTCAATGATTGGTGGAAAGTTAGAAAAAACAAAAAATTCTCTGTTAGCGAAGAAGATGCACAGGGTGTTGAGGATGACGCAATGTTGGTGAGATTAATTAAGGTTCGCCTTATGTTGTGGACTTAAAATGAAAAATTATGGAAATTAAATTAAATAAGACATACGATTATTTTGATGATGGAAAGATAAACCCAAGTAGAAGGCTAACTGCTAAAATTATTGAAATAATTCCATTTGATGAAATTAATTCAAAAACTCTTGATTTATGGAAAGAGGAAGTTGAGGCGTGTGATTGGATTTATAACAAAGAAACTGATTATTTTGTAAAAGGCCATTTGGAAGAAATTGATGTAACTGTGTTTTTTGTTAGAACAATAGAGGGACACTGGATTGATTGGTTTAGTCTTGGATGGTGGAGTGGTGTTTTAGATGTTGATGGAAGGTTAGGAAAAGAATTGGACTCTAAGATAAAAAAATATGATTAAATTAGAAAAGATTAGAAAGTCTGGAGAAGATAATGAGGTTAAATATTGCTATAGAATGGCCGTAATAGTTGATGAGAACGGCAATGCTTGTATTATTGATGTAGCAAAAAGGGATTGGCGAGATGCAGTTGATTGTTCTACAATGTTGCTTAAAGAAATTGAAGTTCCAATAAAAAAACAAAAATAAATTAAAAATAAATTGCTTTTATTGAAACTTTTTTATATCTTTACCGTATATAAGATTGAAAAACAAAAATTTTAACCTATTTAATAAAAAACAAGAAATTATGAGAACTTTATGTTTATGTTTATGTTTACTCCTGACTAACTGCTTCCGCAGGGTGAATGGGTATCGTTTGCATTTTATGTAAAGCTATAACTCAATAAAACCTTAAGGGAGCATTCGAAAGAATCGCTCCCTTTTTTTTTGTTAAAAATGTTCTTTAAAATATTGAAATTAAATTAATGCTCCTATGGTGGAAATGGAATACACATTGTCCTTAAACGGCAACGCCTTCGGGATTGAGAGTTCAAGTCTCTCTGGGAGCACAGAATGCACCTGTGGTTTGAGTGGTCGAAGACATTTGCCTGCAAAGCAAAAACAAAAACAACGTTGGTTCGAATCCAACCAGGTGCTCAATATGCAGATGTGGTGGAATTGGTAGACACACATACCTAAGAAGCATGAGCCGAAAGGTGTATGAGTTCGAGTCTCATCATCCGCACAAAAAAAGCTCAAATGATGGAATTTGGTATACATGCTTGTTTTAGAAACAAGTGCCGAGAGGATTGGGGGTTCAAATCCCCCTTTGAGCACAAGAACAAAAAGGTAACCACTTTGTTTTTTTTGTAAATCATGTTTGCTTTTTGTTTTTTTCACATATTTATATATATGAAGTATAAACATAGTGAAAGTCAAATAATAAGTGCGGTAAAAAACAGCTTGTCTATTGCACAAGTTTGTAGAATTCTTAATATTAAACCATGTGGAGGAAATTATAAAACATTAAAACAAAAGTTTAAATTGTGGAAAATAGATATTTCTCATTTTACTGGTGCAGCATGGAATCAGGGAGAAAAATTTATAAATTTCTCCAAAAAAATTCCATTAAGAGAAATACTAGTAAAAAACTCAACATATGGCTCAACAACTCATTTAAAACACAGATTATTTAAAGAGGGTTATAAAAAAGAAATATGTGAGAAGTGTGGTATTGTTAAATGGAATAATAAAAAAATATCTTTTGAATTAGACCATGTAAATGGGATTAACAATGATAATAGAATAGAAAATTTAAGAATATTGTGTCCTAATTGTCATAGTCAAACTCCAACTTTTAGGGGACGAAATAAAAGAAAAGAGAAAAAGTATAGAAAAAAATATTTTTGCATTGACTGTGGCGAGAGATGTAGCAATAAGAATGGTAGATGCAATAAGTGTAATTTAATCAAAAGAAAAGCTAATAAGAAATTAAAAGAGATTTTTTGTCCCCAATGTGGAAGAGAATATTCTGGTCAGGGAAATATGTGTAGAAAATGTTATAATGAAAAAAACAGAATAGTAATCAGACCCCCCTATCAACAACTTCTTCAAGAAATTAAAGAATCATCATATGTTGCAGTTGGTAGGAAATATGGAGTTTCTGATAATGCTATTAGAAAATGGATTAGAAGTTACGAAAAGGAGATTTGAGCCGAAGTATTGTCAATATTTGCGACAAAAACATTAGGTAACAGTATGATATAGAGCTAGTTCCTATGTAAATTTTAGCGAGGGGGGGGTTGGCGAATTAAATTTATTATTTTTAAATTAAAAATTATGGAAAAAATTAAAATACACTTTATTTTATAGTTAAACTTTATTATTTTTAAATTAAAAATTATGGAAAAAAGGACAATGCAATCATGGGAAGATTCAGGATTAATTCAAAGGTTAGAATTGGATGAAAAGTTAGTTTTGATAAATGTATTTGAAAAAGCTAGAGAGTTAATAGTTGGCGAATCATCTCAAGAATCATCTCAAGAATTATCAAAAAGATTAAATTTAAATAAAGAATTATTGGAAATAACTAATACGATTATATTTCCAATAATAAGAAGAATTTACTCATTTATTAAAAATAAAAGATATGACCAAAAATGGATAGAAGAAGTAATGGATAGTTTAAATATAGAGGATTTAATTGTTCAGACCACGAATTCAATATGCATTTTGGCATCTCCAATAAAAAAATCATTTAAATTTTTAGATTGTGAAGCTGAGCTGGTATATTTGATAAGTAAAAATTATGCAAATATATTGTGGAATCTTTATGCAAAAGAATAAATTATTTTTATTAGAGTAATGAGAATAATTGCTACTATAATAGCTATTCTTATTAGAGTTAGTTAAAATTGCTACCCTGGTAGCATCATGGACACTCTTAAAAGAATTATGTCCATGATGGGATGACGAGGATAATTTAAAAATAGACAAAAAACTAATCATCCTCGTTATGATGACGAGGATAATAATGGACAAGTGGTGGAATTGGTATACACGCAGGATTGAGGGTTCTGTTTCTTTTACGAGATTGGGGGTTCGAGTCCCCCCTTGGTCACAAATGCAATGATGCATTAATTATAAAAATTAAAAGAGAGCTCATGGTTCTAATTGTTAGATACACTTCGTAACTTTTCCAAAACATCTGGTTTCTCCAGGTGTCTTATGGAAATTGCCCTATATTTTGGCAGTAAATATTGATTTGTGCCGAAATATAGTTATTTTTATCTGGTTTTTCCAGATGATTATTAAATTTGAGGATTTTTTATTCATAATTTTTTCGTATCTTTGCTTTGTATTTAATAAAAAACAATTATGAAAAACTTAGGAGAAAATCACGAAAAATGGTATGTAAGTGGTTTGTTGGATGGGTTCTATAACGAGTATCAAGAAGTTCTTGTTGCTGATGCTTTAGAAAAATGTGCAAATGTGCTTATAGGCAAAGAAGAACAGTTCGAGTATGTTTTCTTAAAAGAAGGATTATGTTTTGATGAACTTCAAAGGGTGCAGTGTACAGACCAATTTATAGAAATGGAAAATTTTACAAGGGTTGAACCTATCATTTTCCCTTTAGTTAGAAATATCTTTAAAAAACTATTTGTAAATGAATCTTTTAAAGATATTGAAAAAATTGCCAATAAAATAGATTATAAAGAAATGATTGTGGACGTGGCTAGAAAAATGGAAATTTTAAGAACACCTGCTAAATTGGCTTTTTTATATTCTGACTGGGAAGCTTGGATAGTTACTGGAATTTGTGACGAATATGTGGGGAAATATATGCATGATATAAAAAAAACATAAAAATTTATGAAAAAAGAAGATTTAAAAAAGATAGAAAAGTATTTTACTCTTTATAGTGAGGGGGAGTATGTTGATTGCTATTCAAATGAGAGTGGTGAAAAAATGAAAAAATATTACCATAAAGAGTATGATGAGTTTAAATTAATTGTCTTTGAAAAGGGTGGGGATGTATATCAATTGAACTCAGACCATGAAATACAAGGCATTGAATTGGTTGGTTTTGAAAGTTTAAGAGTAAGGTTTAGTTCATTTGAAGGTGAGGATATTAGTGATATTCCAGATGATAGAAATAATGCATTACAAGATTTTGCAGTAGAGTACATTATGAAAAGAATAAGAAAAGAGTTGGAAGAAGCTGTAGACGGGAAAAAGAATTTTGTTACAGGCGAAAAAATGGAAAGCCCTGTTTGTTGGGAAAATGATTTGGGTAAATTTGAATTTGACGGCAAATCAATGTTGTTTTCTCCAGTGAAATCATTAGAATCTATTGTTGTAGATTTAACGATTAAGAAATAACTATTTAACTATGTTTGATAAGTATAAAAATAAAATTAAAACAATTACTGATAAAATTGGAAATGTTTGTAATATAGGACCAGGGAAAATTTGTAATTCCAAAACAACCTGGAGAAAACCTGGAGTTGGATGCTGTCATGATTGCCAATACCATTCAGAAAAGGGTTGTACAACAGAAAGTTTAATTTGTATGGCGTGGTATTGTGAATTTATTCAAAAAGAAATACCTGAAGAAACAGTAACAGAATTATGTAAAATAATTGATGAATTATCAGCGAAAGGATTAGAAGTCAGGCAGTCAAAAGAAGAACAAGTAAAACTTTTAGGAAAATATTAAAATACTAACTGGAATCACCAGACACTCTCTTAATTTTTAACTATATTTTGGCAGCAAACATTGGTTTGTGCCGAGATATAGATAGTTTTGTCTGAATATATACACTAAATTTAAAAATAACATATTAATTGTAACTTTTTTTATGGATTTGCGTATAATATAATAGAGTGTATTCTTCGAAAGTAAACGAATTCCAGGGTTTCTCAGAACCTTCAGATAAGTTTAGAATTGTTTCTTTCGTGCATCCAAGATGGAAGTTTGTGCTTTAGGCGGTTGAAAGAAAGCGTATAACGCTCAGTTACCGCAGCAAAATAAACGAAAGTTCCCCCATATATGAGATGTGGGGGTTTTTTATTAAAACAATAATTTAAAACAAGATGAAAACCACAGTTGTAATCAAAGTCAAAATCAATGCACATCCATTTGATATATTAAATCAAAAAATATTGATTTTCGACAAAGAGAATGAGATGATAGTTTTATATATAAATAATTTTTACAAAGAAAGAAATTTACAATTAAGAGTGTGGGAAATTAAAAACAAACCAATTAAAGACTCTTCTCCAGCGTTTTTTTCGTTTAGTGAAGATTTAGAATTAGAACTTCATCTTGAGGATTTTGAAAGAGATATTTTAAACAAAAAACCTGCACACTTTCTTAAATTGGCATTATTTAACGATAAAGGAAAGAAAATTATAGTATTTACTGGGCAAATTTTGTATCAATAACTGCTAACATATTGGTAGTTAATCGGAGAAACTCCTATTAACTATGGATATTTTAACAGTTAATATATTATCTATTATCATTAAAAACCTACTTAATAGATAACATATTGGTAGTTAAATGAGTGTTATTTCTTCAAAGTGGATATTAATCTCCGCATTATTTGCGATGAATATAGTGGTTATTTGTCGCAAAATACTTAAGCTAGGACATTTTGTCCAAGTTAATGTCCAAGCATTGAAACTTTTTTCTTTTTTTAACGTATATATAAACTCAGAGTATAAAAATTTAAAATAATTTATTTATGACAAAAAATCTAACAAAAGAAACATTTATTGAAAAGGTGTTTGATTTTGAAAATGAAAAAGAATGGAAATTCAAAGGAGATAAACCTGCTGTAATTGATTTCTATGCCAGTTGGTGTGGACCTTGTAAGGTAGTGGCTCCAATTTTGGATGAACTAGCAACTGAGTACGAAGGAAAAGTTGACATTTATAAAATTGACACAGAAAATGAGCCAGAATTAGCTGGTGCATTTGGAATTCGTAGCATACCTTCAATATTACTCATTCCAATGGGAGAAGACCCCCAAATGAGTATGGGAGCTTTACCTAAAGAGGGTTTCGAAGAAGCTTTCAAGGAAGTTCTAAAAGTTGAAAAGTAAAACTATTAAACAAGTATGAAAAAAAGCCTCCTGAATTTAGGGGGCTTTTTTTGTTGTGTTTATATGTTGTTTTCTTCAAAAATTGTAAAGTTCATATCATATTTATCTAGGGGGTCTTCAATACTACCAGCACCAGCTGCAGTTATTGTTCCATGCAATAATGTTTCTTTTCCACTATTGTTAATAAAAGGAAACACTAATTTCCATGTTTTTCCAGATGATTTAAAAGAATCTTGTGGCGGCCAATTATGATAGTCGTTTGAAACAGTTTCAAATTCTATATTTGCATCTCCAAGTGCTTTTTTAATAGAAGTAGGACCTTCCCAATATTCATCTTTGTATAATCCACCATGATAAGCGCCTTTTGAAATTTTTCTGACATAATTTCTTGCTTGGCTATTGCTCATTCCATTTAAAACAGTTTCTCCATATGTAGGCTGAAACATTCCGTAGTTTTCATTGATGTTGTTTTTTATTTTAGAGGTATCAGTAAAAACGATTCCGTTTGGATATTTTTTTCTAATGCTTTCTGCCCATTTTTTTGCTGTTTCATTTGGGGAATAATAAAAAACATAAACTTGACCATTTTTATCTCTTAAGTCTGTTCCTTTGGGAGGGGCACCAAATTCTTTTTTGATTTTTTTAAAATTATCATTTAATTCTGAGAAGTTTTCATAATGTTTTTTCCTTGCAGAAACCCATTCATCACGCAGTGTGGATGGGATGAGCAAGGGTTATTTTTGTTAATATACGAAAAATATTTAAAATAGTTTCACAAAAAGTTCAATTTTCTTT
>Ga0222628_1000194_pt1 | contig 30237 bp, 57 predicted proteins | sample AntAcemetageno95_FD_179860 | JGI IMG/M metagenome (GOLD analysis project Ga0222628, IMG submission 179860) | Saline water microbial communities from Ace Lake, Antarctica - #95 | ecosystem: Environmental > Aquatic > Non-marine Saline and Alkaline > Saline | place: Antarctica: Ace Lake | collected...
TCCCGAACATTGTCTGCATATTTTTTTCAGTCACACTTCCCACCTTTCCAATATCATTGTTCCTATCTTGAGATTCTTTAAAACTTTACCATCTAAGTGGTGCTTGCGACATAAAACAGAGCAATTTTCCAAAGTCTGAATATTGTCACCGTACTTTTTCCTATTCATAATGCTATTACTTTTGCAATGGTGGAAATCTAGTATATCGTTATTACCACATATCTCGCAACACCACCCTGCTCTCTCTAACGCTTCTAGCTTTGTATCATCACTAAAATTTGGTTTCTTCATTTCTTATCCTCATCTGCAACCATTAACATCTGATGCCTTAACGCATAATCTGCCACTTCATACTTTGTGCCTGTCTTATAACTAATCTCTCCGTACTTGTCTACTAGCTTCCATTCTTTTTGTTTCATTGTTCCTCCTTAAAATGTTACGCATATCGTTAAAATACTCGCCGCAGCCCAATAAATTACTTTTCTTATATCTCCACTACACATATATCCTACACTTGCACACATATCTAGTATTATTAATATTGTTGGGAATATTTGTTGCTTATTCATTTTACCCCTTTCATCTCTCTTTACCTATAAACTTTTTATATCCTAGCTCTTTCTCGCTTCTACTATATATTAACCTTTTCTTTGCGTTATATGTGAACCTATCATTGCAATTCTCACAGTAACAGTTGACAAATTCATAAAAGCTGTTCTCTACTAATTCTGATCCGCATTTTTTACATTTCATTTAAACACCTTTTTCTTATTGTTTTTATGCCATTCTATATGTGCATATGATTCTACTATCTGATGTTCGCTATATGTTCCCTTCAATTTTTCTATGATCTCTCCCTTGCCTGTTATCCCTTGTGCTATCAATAAGTTTATATCTACATATATCTTCTTATTCTTCTTAGTTGTATTTACATCTTCAGTTACAAATTCATTTTCAATTTCATCTTCAGAGTTTGCTTGTGTTTTTGCTTTAGCAAATTGAGTAGTTTTACCACCTTTAGAACCAGCTTTTGCTCTTACAATACTAACATTATTATCGTGTATCATCCTCTTTTGTAATAACTTACAATCTTTTACCTGTAAAACGCCCTCATCTATAAGCTCATGTAAGCTCTTATGGACTATATCAAACGAGTAAGGCATATGCTTAGCAAGCTTGTAAGCAAAATTTTCAACTTGCTTGGATGTTTGCTTGTCTTTTTGCTTAAGCAAAATAGTGCCATATTCATCTGACTTGTGCATTATACACATGATTCTAATATATACTCCTGTTGATTCAGCAGAACACTCCATAAGCTTTTCATCTGTTAAAAAGTCTTGCACATATAAAGGTATGTAAGGTTGATTTCTTAAAGCCATTATTCTTTATCCAATATAGATTGTATTTTTTCTTTTAATTCACAAAAACTTGCTTCAACTATCCAATGTTGTGCTTGATCATCATCATCGCACCAATAGTTAACAGCAGATTCTATGGCATTAACCAATAACCTAGCTTCTAGTTTTGAAATTGTTAGTTTTATTTTTTCCATGTGTTCCTCAAATAAGAGTTATGGAAGGGCATAGGTCTATGCTATGCCCAGTTTAAATCTTTGGATTCCATAACATATGGACTAGGTGAAACACAAGGCTCGTCGAGAACGACGGGATTTGATCCTAATCCATAAAGTTTTAATATTTGTTTTTGCATTGATTTTTCCTTGTGTTTCATGTTAAATATACTATACCATTTTAATGGCTCTTTGTCAAACCTTTTCTGCTATCTTTTTTAGATACTTTGTCTGTTCTCTTAAATGAGAATGTACTGTTAATCCCCAAAAGAAAAAATACATAGCTGGTAACAATATTAATACTTCCATTATAACTCCTTTCTTATCCTAAATCTTTGATTTTAATTACACCTAATACACATAGTATCACTACCAATAATGCTGATCCGCTTACTACTATTAAAAAAGCAGCAGTAAACCATAATGTTAAATAAGTCTGTATCATTTTATCTCCTTTCGTGTTACTTTCCAAACCTTTTGCTTCCTTATATTAGGAAACTTCTCTTTTTGTTCTTCCTTTGTCATTCTTTTTATATATCCTTGTTCTGCAAGACGTCTAGCTGTCCTTTCTGCTGATGTGAAATGATTTTTTAATCCATAGTTTATAATAGAAGCTGTATCTATATAATCGTGTCTTAATATAAATTCTAGTACCTGTTCTTGCTTTGTCATATTACCTCCTTTTAAACTGGTTACTTAAATGGATCCCTGTTTTCCTTTGGTACATACCCCACAAAATCTTTTCTTTTTCAGAATCTATTCGTGTTTCAGTTTCTAACTGCTTTTCCAAGTTTTTAATATAGTCTTTTTCATAGCTTTGCAGCCTTTTCTTCGCCCTTTTGATAAAACCTATTACAATTAAAACATCTTTTTTCAGCATAATATTACCCCTTGTTAAAAATATCCTCAAAATCCCACGATATCCCTACTAAAGAATATAGAAAACTCTCTATCCTTTTCCTATTGTTCACACTCACAGGATGTACTCTATGCTTCCACCTTGATACAGTAGCTTGCTTTACTCCTATTTGCTTTGCAAACCTACCCTGCGTGATGTTCTTCTGTGCTAGGATATGCCATAGGTTTTCTGTTATATAGTATTTCATTTTATCCTTTCTACAGTATCTTTGCTTTTTGCTTCTCTAATGATAATAACGATCTCAACGTTTCCTGTTGAGCTTTCCACCTTTCAAAGACTGCTCTTGTCTTTTGCTCATCTGTTATCGCTTCGGCTGCTGCAAGAATTTGGTTTATATAGTTTTCACTTGTTTTAGCTTCCATTTCCTTATGTGCATTTGAGCCTAGATGCCTTTTCATCTCCTGTGCTAACACGACTTCTCTCATCTTCTGCATTTGATATGCAATTCCCTTTGCTACAGCATACTCAACACCGTACTTCTCTATGTTTGTTACTGCTTCCATTAGCTTTTTTTCTATCATTATCTGTTCCATAATTAACCTTTCAACACTTGTCTTGTTACGAGTTTACATCCTGCTACCTTGAAATCCCCTTTTAACGCACTTGCAATCTTGTTCAACCTTATCGTATCAGGTATAAGATATTCCATAGGTAACTGTGTTTTGTCTGTCACTTCTACTGAATAATACGTTGTCATACCTTTGACTTTCACCGTTTCAGTAGGTTTTTCAAGCTCTGTTTTCTTCACATCTATCGCTATGCTTTCGGATATATCTACTGTTTTCTCCTGCTTCTGCTCTAGTTCTACAAGCTCTTTAGCTTTCTGCTCATCAATAACCCTTTGCTTTTCTGCTTCTGCGTTTACATAGGCAACTACAGGATCGTTTATTTCCTTTATCTTGCTGTCTATCTTGGCAAGCATAGGATTAAAAAGTGCCTGTACTTCTGATTTTGCTTCGTTTAAAGGCTTCACAATACCTTTTCTCCTGTCATCTACTTGCTTTTTTAACCCTTTCAATGCAGTTATATTCTGCCTCCAGAAAGAACAATCTTCTTCACATTTTACTATTACTGGCTGACTCATCAATCCCTTGTCAACTACTTCTACCTCAAATCCTTCTATTTCTTGTTTATCATAGTGCATTTTCTGCCCTTTCGGTTAGCTTGGTTATTAAATTCTCCTGTATCAATTCTTCTATCTTCTCTTTTTTAGGCTTCAATCCATCTTTATTTAAGTGTATTCTCCACACTTCTTCAACGTCAAAGTCACATAAAAGAGCATATATTCGCATAGCCCACATATGTCCTGTCGTGCCACTTTTCCAATCGCCCATTATGATTTTGCCATCTATCTCTGCAATAAAGTCCGGAGTTCCTGCAATCTTCCAGTTTAAAGCATATACTGGCTTCTCTATTGCCATGAATTTAGGCTTGTATTCTTGCAGAAACGCCTCTATTCTGCGATAATATGGTATGAGCCTATCATCTATGCTCGCTTCATCTAAAGTACCCTTACAAGCCAACTCGGCGATTTTATGGATTGCTTTTCCCTTTGTAGCACACTCATCAATATATGGAGTTCTTATCATAGGCTTCACTATGCCTAATTCAACCAACACGTCATTTACTGGTGTTAGTTCAACGCCATCTAATATATACTGATGAGTTTCTTCTATTACTTGGATCATTTGTTTAACCCTGTATATATAGCTGTTAATTCTGCTTTCGTACAGTTGTTAAAATCTTTTTTGAAATGCTTTTGTGCTAAACTATCAAGCCCTGCTGGACTAAAACCTTTGTCACTAGCTTTTTCTTTGATGCTCATTACTAGGTCAAGCACTTCATTTACTTCTGCTGTTGGTATCTCTATCTGTTTTTCTGTAGGCTTCTTATAAGCAACTGGCCCTGGAGATTGCTGTGTGTAGTCCATAGTATCTGTATCCTTAGTATCATCTATGCAGAATAACCCATTAAGTGCATACTTACGAGCATAAGAACTCGCTGAACCTGTAATCTGTGCCTGATCCATTGTAGGCTTGCCTTCTCTATTTAGCTTATCTTCTTGCTCTCTTGCATAACCGTCTACTTTTAGCAAGTTCTCGCCATCTGATATTTTAGCTGTTGCCTTTACATAACACCTGCCTCCAACCTCTACCATTTCGTCACTTAATGTTAGTATCAAACTACCCTTTTTCAGTAACGGTTTTACTGCTTCTAAAATATCCTCGCAAGACCTGTACTTGTAATGTCCGAATTTGTTTTCTCTATTTTTCGGAGCTACAAGCCCTTGTTGAATTCTTCCCAACTTCTCTGATATTCCGTTCATGTTTTCCATTTTGTCACCTCTCTTTTACTTGTTACGATAATATTACGATAAACTCATTATAACACAATGCCATATTATTGTCAACTGTTATTTTATGATTTCACTCTCTGCCCGTAATCTCTATATGGTTTTTCTCCGTTCTTCTCTAAATATAGTCGTTTGTATTTCACTATATAATTGCTTGATTCTGTAGGATATATACCTTTCTTGGCATATAAGATACCTGCGTTATAAGACAATATCCTTGTTTCCAATTTGTCTTCTATTTTGAAATGTGCGAGCATCTGTGGGATTCTTACGTTAAAATACCATGAAGCTACTTTGAAATTCTTTTTAGGATCGTACATTTCTTCTAGTTTATACTGCTTTTTATGATACTCGTTATAGTCCTGTAAGCATATGCTTGTTATCTGATACAAGCCCACAGCACCACTTATTCTATTATAAGCATCTGGATTATTGCTACTTTCTATTTCTGATATTATATTCATATCTATCATGTCACTACCTTTCGCTTGTGAAGAAATCAATACTAATATTATAAACAGTATACTTCTCATTTTCTCCCCTTTCTCATCCTAAACTCTACATCAGCAACATATAATTCTATGCCTTGTTCTATTGCATTTGTTCGTGATCTTCCGTCTTTTTTCCTTGCCTTATCAAGTCTATCCTTTAACTTTTGAAACACTCTTATTGGCAAAGGTGCTTTTTTAACTTCTTTCATATCTTCTTTCATATCTTCTTTTCTCCTTCCTTTACATATTCCATTGATAAAAATTCTGTTAAGTTTTTTGTCATAACTTTAGCAGTTAAATTGGCAACCTCTTTCGATAGTTCATTATCTCCCATTACTCTGAAAACCTTTTTTAAGTTATCGAGAACTCCTACTATTTCTATTCTTGCGTTAATGTTTGTTTTCATACTGCTTCTACCTCCGTATTATCAAATTCTTTATCGCAATGAGTACATACCCAATCACAATGACAACCCTCAACCTCTCCCTCTACAAGCTCTCTTTTACAAATCGGACATCTCGGTTTGTATTGAGTAGCAACTTCTTCCTCGTCAAACAATTCAAAATCTCTTGCTAAATAATTATCTATCTCCACGTTAGCCTCCTTTGAAATAATCTTTCATTTCTTTTTCTTCAACAGTCCATAAATGATTTTTAGTTATTTCTTGACCTGTAAAAGGACAAAATTTTGGGTATTCTCGAGTTTCACATTTTATAAAACAGCTTTCTGTACAATAGTTACATTCTACTATCATAGTTACTTTTTTTTCTTTCAATCTTTTTTTATATATTTTTCGTGTCTTTTCCTTCCTTTTTTCTTTATCATTAGGCGAAGAAGCTCTTTCATATTTTTTATTAACTTGGTTTCCATTAAAATATGGATTCAATTCTATGAAATATTCTGCCTCTAATTCTTGTTTTTCAATATTATTTTCATTATGAAAATATATATTTGTTGTGATTTCAGATCTTGATAAAAATAAATGAGATAAGATAACTCGAAACATCCAATTAGTATCGCAACAGGTATAATTAAGCATAATGCTATCGTAAATTCTTCTAACCCTAACGCTTAAATCCGTAGATTTTCCTACATATAAACATTTACCTCTTGCCCAAACTGCATAAATACCAGATTTCTTTACTAATCTTTTCTTTTGCATCTTCCATTGTCTTGTAGAAATAATTATATCAGGACTTTCTTTTATCTTCATTTTTCTTAAACTCCTCTTTTTTTTCTGTCTTATAACCACATCTTCTACACACTCTAAATAAACTTGTAGTCAATACATTTGACGACTCACATTCAGGACAACTTAATACTAATTTTTTCATATTCATCACCTCCTTTCTAATAGAGTATAGCACACACGCACACACTTGTCAAGTCTTTAGACAAAAAAATACCACCCTTTTTATCAGGTGGCACTTCTTTCCATATGCTACACACATACGGTGGTGACAAATCAGTCTAATTTATTCATCTTCTTTTCAAATCTTTTTATTCGTTGTTCAAAGTCTGATCGTGGCACATCCCCAAGTAAGTATCTATACACTAATCTTATCAAAGCTCTTAATAAATGCTTTCCTGTTGACATGATCCACCTCATCTTCCTTCTACGAACCTATCCCGCAATCTCCAATAGTTAGGATGTGATTTTCTCGGCTTAAACAGTCCGTCTGTTCCTGCAAAAGAATCGTCACCAAACCACATAGTATCGCCTTTTCCTATAAAGATTTGTTCTGCTTTTTCTTTGCGTTTCGCCATTTTTACATAGCTTTTAACAAATAATCTCAAAGCCTTTTTCTCTACGCTTGTCGCATTATCTATTATTGAAGCTACAGCAGAGGCTAACTGCAATCCCTCTTTAATCACTTTTAACTTTTATAACAGTATCTACTAAAAGATTAAGAAGTTCTTTTGCTTCTTCTCCTGTTAAATCCTGTATTTCTGCTTTGATTTTTCCTGCTCCTGCAAAGCCCTCTTTAATTACAGAAAAGTTTCTTGCCACATCTGTTCCAATAGATATTACATCTTTCCCTTGAAAACCGTCTTTTGTAGCTGAAATTACTGATTCGGCTATGATCCCCACACCGATTATCAGTTCTTTTGTTTCTTTAACTTCCATATTATTTCCTTCCTTTTCCTGTTTTTTTAGTGGTAGAACATCCGCCTCTGCCTTTATTGGCTCTGCTTCCTTGTCCTGACCCATCTCTTTTTGGTACACCTTTTGCCACACTATCCTCCTAGATTAGTACCTGTAGTGATAGAATACCCCACACGAGCATCTCATTCCACATTGCACTTTTGATAAACGTTCCACATATAGGTATCAATATAACACCTACGACATAGTAAATAAGCCACCCTGTTATGCCAAAGAACACCGAAAACAAGATACTAGGCAAACACCAAGTCATTGCACAAAGTAGCCTTGTGACGTACTCTACTGGCTTATATGAACCATCTGCACCCTTGCCTTTAAACAGTTTAACTGCGAATTTATGAAAAGGAGCTGATAAACCATAGCTGAAAGCCTGTATCATTCCCCATTGCCACACGATATATAAAGGTATTATGATAAAAGCAAGTAAGAAACCGCCAACATTTTCCATAGATAGACATTGAACATATGCTATTTGTACAGGTATCCCAAGTGATCTGAACCCTTGAGAATCGGATCCGCCAATTCTACCCCATGCTGAACCAAGTAATATTGCTAATAGTTTCATCATATTCCTTTCAAAGCATTAACATCAACTTCAAAGAGTTTAAGATCAGCTTTGTTATTTACTTCAACAACATCATTCTTAACGTCTATTTTAGCCATTTGATTGCCTGAATACTGGACTTTATTGATACGACCTATCTCATCTCTATATATCTCTGTGTATGAAGCACAGCCGGATATACACAACAATATTAGTATCGCTATGAACCTAATCATGTTTTATACCCATTTACTCTGCCAAGACCTTTTGTAACTTCGTCTAAACTATTACTTACTTTTAGATGATCCTCTGTGTTCTTCTCTGTCATAGTAGTTATTATAGCCATTTGAGCAAGATGTTCTGTCTTAACAAAAGTCATATAACTTTTCTGTCCATTAGTATTGTTGTCAATAGATTCTGATAATTTGTTTATAATCTCAACAGTATTTTCAATAGCCTTTGAATTTTTATCTAAACCAAGATTAAAGCGGTTAGTATTGTTTATTACCATCCAAGTTAATAATGCGAAAGCTCCTACTCCTAAACCAACCTTACTTATTGCTTCAAGACATTGTATTATTACTGCCACCTTATCCTCCTTATGTCATTTCGACTGTTTTGATTGTTATATCTGCCATAATATTTTATTATTTATAATCTACTTCGTTCCTATCTGTCTTGAACCAATAGTATCAATCTGATAATGAAGTCCTGCGGTTGCAAGGAGAGCATCTCCTGCATAAGCATCTCCTGTTGAAGCTACTCTCTCTAAAGTAAATAAGAACTGGTCACCTATTAAAGTATTCGTTCCAGTTATCGCTGTGAAATCACAACGACTTGCCTCATACTGTGTATCTATCGGACAATCGGCACTGTCTATTGTTGTGGTAGCATCTAGTGTCGCTCCATCTCTCATTAAGGTATAGGTTAATCTAAATTGGACATTATCTGTTCCAGATGGTGCTGTGATTCCCTGCCAATGTACATGAAAAATAAAATCTGAACCTTGCTTATAGTCATGCTGTATTTCAAAAGAACCATGAACTTTTTCTCCAACTGCAAAGGCAAGAGTTTCTATTCCTGTATCAGCTCCAGCTTCATCTACAAAGCTGTCTGTATCTGGCTGACTTGAGGATGGTTTACTTAATTGTGCGGCACCTAAGTTTATATCTTTCCATACTGTTTCTGCTAATTCAATAGTTTTATCTGTACCACAATCTACAATAAGGTCAGAAGCTCCAACGGCGTCAGTAAGTATTCTCATATCTGTGCCGTCATACTCTATGTAAGCATCATCTCCTGCACCGAAGTAGGTTTTTCCCGAATCGGACTTATTGTAGTAGTCTATTGAGTAAGTATCAGTAAACCTTCTATTAGACAATCCTATTGAGGTAACATTGTCAGCATTTGGCCAGAATGAATTACCACTGACAACAACCCTGGTTGTTCCATAAAGCTTAAAATAAATTCCTGCAACAGAGTCCAAATTCAAACCACCTGTACTGTTGTCAATATATCCATTAATGCCGTTATGATATATTTCTAAATCATTATCAGCACCAAGATACAACTTACCTGTAAGAAGGCTTATGTCTCCACCAACTGTTACATCATTATTGAATCTATGTGCTGTAGTTGCTCCATAGTCCATATACCCATCAGCAAGTGAATCTATATACTCATTGCCATCTGTTTGGGTGAACATCACTTTATCTGTAGCAAGTATTTCTCCATCTACTTGAAGATAACCTGAACCAACTTCTTTAGGGTCTATTAATAAATTTGTGCCATCATAGGTTATTGAAGCGTCATCTGCTGCACCGAAGTAGAGTTTCTTACCATCAACATTTATCTTAAAGTCTTGGTCTGTTTCAGTATGGCTATAAGGGTCTAATTTAATATAACTTCCTGCTCCTTGTGTTAAAAATTGAAGTTGATTACTAGCTGAAATAAAAGATAATAAACCAGTGTGTTTGTCAGTAGGAAAATTTTTATTAGGAATAAAAATAACCCCATCATTTGTATGACTTATATCTTGTACATAAAGATAATAATCTATAACACCTAATCCATCAAATGCCCCACCTTTTCCAAAATGCAAAACAGGAATATAAAAAGGAGCTGTTGCGTGAACTTGAAAATATTCAAAAGTAATATCTGGATTTTGAACCTCAAACATAGAATAAGGACTTTCTACTTGCAATCTTACGTTTGTTCCATCAGAGTATAACTTTCCATCAGAACCCAAAGCCCCGCTTAACCCACCAACACCAATTTCAATGGGCTCATTATCTCCGACAACAATGCTTGTAGCTGTTAATTCTCCACCAGTTAAAGTTGCTGTTCCATCTGTGAGAGTTCCACCTGAAAGAGTTCCTGTAGTAGTTAAGCTAGTAGTCCAACTATAGTCTGCTGTAGGTACATTAGTACCATTTATATGTAAAGATAATGGATCTGTTTCTGTTTGTATTGCACTATCAGCTAAATCAAGGCTTGCGTTTACACTTGTATCTAGCTTTGTTTCATCAATGCTTCCTGCTTTTAATGTTGCAGTTAAATCTTGTCCTGTCAAAGTTAAATCAAGCTCATCTGAATCGGTTACTGTGACATCACCAGTATTTGTTCCACTCGTGTTTACTATTACTGCTTGTTGTGCATCTGTTACATAATTCTTGTCTGTTGCTTCTGTGAAGTTTGTATTGGTAAAGGTAGGAGTTGAACCACTCGTAACGTCTTGGTCAATATAAGTATGGTCTTCTCCTGTTGAACTTCTATGTGTAGTATTCAAGTCAAGTGCTGTTCTGTTCTCCTGTAACGCACCCTCAACCTCTGTGGCTGTGATAATGCTTCCTGCATCTGCAAGTCGTATCTTGTCTGCTTTCGGTGCTACTGCAAAAGCTGATGTTACAATTAACCCTGATAATAATAGTATTATTAGTTTTTTCATTTAGTTGCTTCCTTTGTAATCGCTACTTTTTCTGTTACCAATGTATTTAACGCTTCTTTTCTATCAATCACATCTTGTTTCGCTGTATCTATAACTTGTTTCTTCACAGCATTAACCTTTATCTTCTTTTCAGTTTCGTCAAATTCCCAAGCATCACGATCGCTTCTATCAGCCAGAACATCTTCTTTAGGTATGTTTGCCCAAGTACAACCTGCATATGGTTTTAATACTTTGTCATCATCATCTTTTATAGCTCTACTGCATATTGATATGCCACCATCTACTCTTTTAATTATTCCTATCATATCTCCCCCTTTTATTGGTTTCCTATTGCTGTTATACTTACCGAATCTGCGTCTGTTCTTGTTCCGGCATTATTTTGTGTTATAATATCAATATCGCCTGCTGTTTTAGCTGCTGCTCCACCAGTATCTAAACTTACGAATGAACCTTCTGCATACCCACCTGACCAGGAATAAAAGGCATTCGCAAAGTCTATATCCCAAGTTATCGTATAATCTCCTACACCATTATCTACTATAGCATCAACATTGTAACTATCTTTTATTGCTATTGTTCCTGTACCGTCAAAGTTTATCCAACCTTGTACTGGATTATTTGGTACAGAACTTTTCTGTGTTGAGGATATATCTCCACTACCATCATTATACATTCTTCCTATTAGTTTGCCATACGTCACCCCATCAGGAGCAGACGCACTCAAAGAAAATACTGCTGTATACGTTGTGCTTGCTCCATCTCCAACTAACCAAACATAATACCATGTTGAATTAGCTTCTGCTCCTGTATCTAAATTTGCCGATAGAGTTATTTGTAAGGCAGAAGAATTTCTTTTTATTACATAATCATTTCCACTATACATAACCAAAGTCTTGGCTTCTATCTCTATTGTATCTGCATCAATCCACGTTATTTTTGGAACAGGGTCTAACATATCCCTAAACAAGTTAGTCAACGCAGAGTTCTTGCTCTGTGCATTACCACTCGCACCTAAATAAGTCTGTATTGCTTCTGTTTCGTCATATACTGTATTCCATAATACAGCTTCTACATACGTTGTACCATCTACAACTTGCGTAAACGTCTTTTTACTTAATGGAAAACTTGCTGCCATATTATACCTACCTTTGTCTTACGCTGTCTAGTAACAGCTCTATTTGTTTTATTCGTGCTGATGATTCCGATATTGTTCCACCAAAAGTGATGTCAATATTGAACCTCTCATCTGTATTACTCATCTTATATTTTATCAATTCTATCTGGTCTTTAAAGATACCACCTACAATAGCGTTGCTTCCACCTGCTGTTATCCTACCTACTATTAAATTACTGCCACCACTTGCTGTCTTTCCTACGATATTTATGTTCTGGTCATAGTCTGCATCTGCTACTGCTACCTTACCCAAAGGGATACTGTCTTCTAATCGTATATCTGTATTGGCTATGCTTACTCTCATCTCAAGCTGTGGTTTACTTTTATCTCTTAAAATTGAGCCTAGATATTGGTCAGCTACACTACTTGTTGTTATTGATGAGTTGCCCTCTATCTTTTCTGCTAAAAAATAACTATCTTGACTATCACTTGCCTCTGCTGTTTTTATATATTTACTTCCGTCAGAAAGCTCGCCACCCTCAAAGTATATCTTGTTTACCAACGCATCCCAATTTATTCGTCTTTCAAACTTTGTCACGTTATTACCAACAAACCATTTACGCACTAAAACGTCACTTTGATTAGTCCAAAAGAAGTTTAAGTCCTCATCAACTCCATACTCTACTTGACCTTCCAAATCTGCCAACGTTCTCAACGCTGCTTTTACCGAAGTTTTAAATGTAATCGTATCAGGAGAATAACCTCCTGCATCTATTGTGCCTTTTGTTATATCGCTATTTGGTGTCACATAAGTGTCAACCAAATCTGTCACTATGTTTAGTATATTATAGTTTTCATACACCTTATCAGCACCGTTATCTTGTACCATTAACTTGATTAACTTATCAAAATAACCTCTTACATCTAGCTTTATTTGTTGCCCTATCTTTAATGACGGTGTTATCTTTGCTATCCAACCACGATAAACTAACTTTGACGTTGTGCCACTTCCTATGCGTATCTGTATATCATCATCTGGTCCGAAGTCTATCTTACGATAATCCATATCAAGCGTTATACCTGCTCTACCACATCCACCGATTCTACGCCATTCCCAAGATACCTTTGAAACAAACGGAGTTAGATATTGCCTTAGATTACCGTCTTTATCCCTTAACTCAATCTTATACCCTTTACTCTCGACATCAGTTTCAACTAAGTTTACAATAACATAACTTCCATCTTCGGCTATTATATAATTAGAACTTTCATCTATGACATGATCGAAATCGATTTTTGTTATACTCATTAGTTCCCTTGTTTTATTTTTCTGCGATTACAGGATTAAGCTCAGCTTGTTTAGCCACATAAGCACTCTTACACTCAACTGTATGTACTGCATCAGCAACTAGCTTTACGTTACCTGTTTCAGCACTCGTGTCATCTCCTGGTGCTATTACTTTTCTATGGTTAGTGGCAGCAATCTCTTTACCATCTTCCATTATCTTGGTAATCTCTAATACCTGTAGCTGACCATCAGCTAATACTGTAACTTGTTTTTCTATTTGTTTTGTTATCATTGTTTCTCCTTGTTTATATGAAGTATGTTGCACTAAAAAATATACGACTATTATTTACAAAATCTGTATTATCAAGATTAGTAACAGCACCTGCATTTGTAGTTTCTGACAATAGTATAGTTGTGCTATTTATTCCAACTCTACCCATAAGAGCATCTTCAAAATCTATACCTGAAGTATAATTTGATGTAACAGAATAATAAGCATTTCCATTAGCACAAGTAAAGGGTAAACCAGTTATTGTAGCATCACCAGTTGATGAACCTTTAGCAGTAAGTAATAATTGAGCTGTGACTGTAACTTTGTTCCCTACTTTTGTATATGCTCCATCTTGTACTGAATATGTCTGACCAACACTTGCACCACCGAATCTAATAAGAGGTGTCCATGTACCCTCTTCATAATCATCAAGTGTATTAGCATCTGCACTAGGGTTAGCTGTAGCTGGGAATTTTATTTGTCCCCCATTTGCACTTATTAAGCCACTTGCTACTAATGCAGCGAAAGCGGCGTCTGCTGGAGTCGTCCCTCCTATCGCACCCGGAGCGGATAATAAATCATCTGCTCCACCAGCTTTATGACCTGCTTGATGCCCTTTTGGTTCATGCAAATCTGTGCCTGTTAAATCTTTATGCTGAGTATTACCCATTTTCCCTCCTTTTAATAGTTTCCTGCTTTAAATGTTACTTTAACGTCTGTTGATGGTGTTCCTGTGAACTCAAGAGCATTAACTCCGGGTTCAAGTGTTATAAAATCACCTTCAAAGTTTGCGTGGTCATCAACTCCATTATTCAACACCTGAAAATCGTCAGTATCATACCTGTTATCAACTTCTAAATCTTCTGTTGCTACTACATCACCTCTATACTTCATCAATTCACCATTAGTAGTATTCTCAAATTGTATTGCATCACTTATACCACCTACTGGTGCTGTGAACTCAACTTTAGCTCTTACAGATGCGTTACCTGCGTTATTTACAACATAACCAACACCGCTCACAGGTGTCCTATCATCTACTGTTGCTGTTTCAGCTAACCATAACGGATCGTCACACACAAACGAAGCACTCCAAGTACACATACGTTTTAAATGCACTACTGTTTCTGTAAAGTTCTTTAACTGACCCATGATATATCTATCGTCATCTAAAGTAAACTTCTGCTTGCCATTCTGTAGTCCTGCTTTTAACGTATCTAAATTAGTCCTCAAATCATCATAATCTGAACCTATTATATCGCCTTTAACTGTTACGGTTAAACTGTTACGTCTTGCTGTTTCTGCAACTGACCTATCAGCTTTCGGTATCTTTGAAACCTTAACGTCTTTGTTTTCTTTAATTGATATAGCTGATATAGTTATTTCGTTTGTACTGTTTAAGTTCAAACTCCCAAAATCTATGCTTATTTCATTAGCCATTATAACCTCTCCGCTTCTCTGTTTATCATATCACTTAATTGCTCAAGCAATAATTCAATGTCGTCTTCGCTTCTTACTTGCGTGTTATTCATCTCTATATTTATGTTTACACTTTTCATTCCATTTGAACCGTTCAATGGCACTACTGCCTCTGGCCCTGCTTCTCCGATTAACGCTAACGTTGGTCTGTTTACTATCCCACCTTCTGCTAATGCGGGTATTTTTGATAATCCTAGTGCTACACCAACAGATGTTGCCATTCCTGATATAGCTGATATAGAGTTTGTTCCAAACGTTGCCAATGATACCATTGCTGCTGCCGGAGCCCATGCTGTTGCTACTGCTGGACCTGAGACATTTGCCATTGCTATTTGTTGTCCATGCGTTGCTAATGCTAGTGCGTTGTTCACTAATATTTGAATACCATAATCTATTAGAGTCTTAACCATACTCCATCCTAAATCTTCAAATGCTTTTGCTGTATCGCCTGTGCCTTTTATGATTGTCATTAATGATTTTGATAATCCGCTTGAAAATTGGTTACTTAAAGTTGTTGCTTTTGACCATAAATCAGCATGAGCTTTCTTTTGCACATCTATGAAGAATTTATTTCTTGCTATTTCTGACTGATTTGCTGCCATTTGAGCAGCACTTTTCTCATCTAACCATAAACTCATGTTCTCTCTTAAAGCATCAATGGTTTCTTGGTCTTTATTTAAAATTATACTTTGTATTTCTGTTTGAGCTTCTTCTACAATTAATTTCTTTTCTTCTTGCTTTTCTCGTTCTATCTCTATGCTTTCGCCAGCTATTATTCTTTCTTCTTCTAATCGTTGCTTCAAATAATCTGTAGCTTCTCCACCACCTTGACCAACAAGAAAATCTTGCATCTTCATTGACGCTGTTCCTACTGCATGAGCTGCTTTTTCTATCCACCCTATCATTATGCGATAACCTTCGGAAGCATCTCTTATTATAGGAAGTAATATATCTCCCATTACTACAGACATCTTTGAAAATTCGTTTTTAAGAAGTGTCACTTTTGATGCTGTTGATTCTGCTCGTTTTGCAAACTCTATTGATAACGCTGAATTTTCTGCATACGCTTCATTTGCTATACCTATTGTTTCTTCAAGTTTTCCACCTGCTGACGCTAATGATAAAAAGGCTCTTTTTACTCTTTCATTATTAAAACCCAAAGCCTCTAATGTTTTACTTGCTCCATCTCCTGCTTCTTCCAACTCTCTAACAAAACCTATAAAAGCACCAATACCCTTTTTGCCTTTACCCTGTAAATCTAACAATATCTTTTGTACTGCTGTTCCACCAAGCTCTGCTTGTATACCTACACTTGTCATTGCAGCACCTATAGCAAAGATGTCTTTACTTGATAATCCTGCAACTTTACCAGCACCAGATATTCTTTGTGCAAAAGTCACTATCTCTGCTTCTGTTGTGGCTATTTTATTACCTAAATCAACAACTACGGAAGCCATTTGGTCTACGTTCTCTATCGGCTCACCTATAACATTTGATATACGAGCAAAACTTATCGCTGCCTGTTCAGAAGACAAATTTGTTGTAGCTCCTATCTTTGCTACTATCTCTGTGAACTTTGTAAGTTCTTTAACTCCCCTTATACCTAACTGTCCTGCTATTTCCTGTATTTTCGCAAGCTCTGTGGCTGCAATAGGTATTTTTGTAGACATTTCTATTAAGTTTTCTCTTAATTTAACAAATTCTTTCTCTGTTGCATCAACTGTTTTTCTTACACCTACAAAAGCTGATTCAAAGTCTATTGCGACATCAACCATCTTCTTGAAAGCAAACAGCATACCTGTAACACCTATTATTTGAGTTAATCTTTGAGCTGACATACCCATTTTATTGAACGAAGAAGTAACCTTTTTCTCTGCAACCTTACCTTGCACACCAATATCTTTAAAAGATTGTTTTATCTTAGCGGTAGCTTCATCTCTAGCAGTTAATAGTATTTGTAGTTCGTTTTTATTTAGAGCCATCTTTTTTCATCCTATCGTTTATTTTATTGACTTCTGCATTTATCGTGTCAATGATTTCTATAACTTTATTCGGCTGATCTAACCATGCTCCTTTATTGGGTAAAAACCCGTTCTTATAATTGTTATAAATCTTGAAACTTAATATAACCTTTTCATCTGTCAATAACCTTGCTGGACATCTTGCACTACTAAATGTGCTATATACCCAATGTTCACCTGCTGGACTATCTCTCTTGCATCCTCTGAAATCCTTTAGGCTATCTATGCACTTATTACAATCCAATCCATAATACGATACCCAAACAGCCTCTATTAGTTTTTTCTTTCAGGTTCCGTTTCTTTGTTCTGTGCTAATATCTCTGTGCCTAGCTCAATGATTATATTTGTTGGTATGCAATCAAGTATGTTTATATCAAGCACATCTCGTTCCTTGCCATACAAAATCTCTTTAACTGTTTTATATTCAACTTCTTTTTCGTCTATCTTGAAATTATTCCAACCCTTTAACGCTATCCTAACAACCTTTGATAAGAACACAAGAAAGTTTGCACCTTTAGAATCGTCTGTCATTGCAAGTAACGTTGTTGAATCCATTACACCTATTTTCCATATAGTAGGATTCTTCTTATCTTCTTTAATTGTATAATCACTTATGTAATCTAATTTTATACCTTGTATCATTTTGTCACCTCTTTTGTAGTGCTGATTTTATAAGGAAAACCAGCAAAACCTTTATTACTATGTCAAACTCAAAGAAATTTCGTCATCACCTGCGTTTCGTGCTATCTGAAACGCTAACTCATTTGTCCTTACACCATCTCTATCGGCATATTCAGGAGCTTTGAAATATATCTTTGGTAAAGTAATAGTGCCTATGTTTCCTGCTGTCGCACCTATTACAAAAGATACATCTTTCGCTGTTTGACTATGGAAATAACTCAAGAAGTCAGCGTTACTTGTTGCTCTCAACACAGCTTCTATTGTCATTGTTCCTTCTGGGTTTCTTCCTGTAATAGCAAACAACGATCCCTCATCTTGATTGAAGTCAGGTCTATCTGCTACTTGATTACCCATTTTTATTGTTAGCTTCTCAATTACTGCTGAATAACCACCCACTGTCATTGTTATACCTTTGACTATCTGTGGTACTGTTGTGTCAAACGTTGGGTCTACAATAACCGAATCTGTCGGTAGTGCATACTGCCCTTTCAGATTATACGTTTCTTTTGCGAACTCTCCTGCTGTCAAATCAAGCTCATAGTCGCCTACACACCCTAGTATCTGCATTAAGATACCATCTATGTAAGTTTCAACTGCACAACTCTCAAACCCTGATGATCGTGGCGTATACGTTACGCTTGTTGCACTCACTATGGTTTCTTCAAATCCACAGGCTTTTAACAATGGACTTGTGCGTGGTGCTGTTCCGGCTGTTCCAGAACCTCTTAGAAATGTGCTTATACTAAACTCAAACGAAGTTTTACCTCTCACTTGAGGATGCATAGATAAGTCACTATTTCCCGGATTTCTCTCTTTCATATCAGCAGTTATTTTAGGTACTGTAATCTCTAGTGCTTCAATAGCATTTTCTGATGCTACTAAAGTTGGATCTTCACCATAGGCAGATTCTACCTTTGCTAATACTACGGTTTTCTTTGTTTTTAATGGATTCGGCATTGTTTTATTCTCCTTTTTTTAATATTGATATTTAACTTGTACTTCTATCTCCATTGTTAATAAATAATAATTATCAGTTTCCTCAACTGACCACCTCTTATATTTTAAAATCCTTGCAAAAGAACTCCAGTTGCTAGGATTATCCAAGTCTTTTATAATTGCGTCTTTCTTTCTGTGCATATCATCTCTTGTTATAATATCGTTATGTGATGACTTGCTAAAGGCTATCTGTATCTCCCAATCTTGAAAGTCATAGAACCTATCGCATATTGTTTCAGAACTCTCATCATCCATTTCGCCACTCTTACAATTCAAGATAAATGCTCTGTCATACTCTGTGCTTGCAGCATTATCAAAGTCAAATGGCTGTTTAGACTCTTTAAACCCTTGACCTGCTAACCTTGTGACTATTCCGTTTTTAGTTGTATCGTATTGACTCATTTTTTATCCAATCTTTCATTTATTTTCTTGATATCGCTTTTTAAATTGTCTATTTGATATGTTCGTGCTATATTGCCATTAGAATAATCATCTGCACACGCAAATAAACTTCCTAACCGTACTATTGTTGCTATGGCTAATGCTAGAATAATAAATACAAAAAACCCCAGTGATAACCCTTGCGTAAATTGATTCCATATCATTTTGACCTCTTTTCTCTCTTTATTGGTTTTACCATTTCTGTTGTCTTTGGATCAGATAACACACACTTACAATAACCTTTGCATACTGTCTGCCCTGCTCTTGGCAATCCTGCTACTTCCCATTCTGCAAATGTCTTAACTTGACCATGCCTTGCTTCACAATCAGGACAGGTATTTGACAATACTGCCACCCATCTATAATCTTGTGTATTTACTCCTCTATCGTTGAACTGTGCTACATCAGAGAACCTGTTTAATGAGCCTGTGCCTGTTGCTCTTACAGCGTTCCTAAACTCACCGAATATTCGCCCTCCTGTTTCTAAATCGTTCAGCAGAGAGGCTTTGATGACTTCTTTTGATACCCCTTGAGCTATGCTTGCTGTTATATATTCCTGTAAACTAACGGTACAACGCATTGAAGCACCCCAAAGATATATCTCTAGTGTTTCAAGCTCTCTTTCAACCATTGCTGTCAATTCTGTTTCTTTAGACATTTTGTATCGCTTTCCTTATTCTGTTTTCCATATATTTAACTGCCAACTTCTCGGCTGCTTTCCTTATCCCGAAAAACTTAAACTTCTTTAATCCTTGCTTGCTTCTTATGCCCTCAAGCTGTAAATATCCGCCTATGTTCTTTCTTATGTTTTTAAGACTTATAACCACGTTAAACTTACCCTTTGTCTTACTCTGAAAGCTATTCAACAGCTTCCCTGTATCAACCAACACTTTAGAGCCTCGTTTTCTGCTTATTGTTCTATAATCATTAGCTGGAAACGCTTTGTCATCTATGTCTGTGCCTGAATGTATGCCCTTTATCATATCAGGTATAATTATATCCTTTGCAATGACTTTTAAATCATCTTGAAAGTTTATCTTTGGCAATCTCAACGTTCCTTTGAATCTCATGTTCATCATACTACTATATCCTTGTTTAAATCTTCATCTGTACTATCAGCTACCTTTATTGTTCGTGTCTTCATCTCTTGAGCAAACTTATCACCCTGTTTCATTGCATCTAACGAGTATTTCTTCTCTATTACACCTTTAACTGATGCTGCAACTTCCATTATCTCTTTTTTCGGTGCGTTAAACACATTGTCAATATCAATAGCCTGTATCAAAGTATCTATGTTCTTATTCAAAGATTCTTCGATTATATTCATATCATCTAGGTGTTTCAGTACGATCTTATCTAACATTTCTATACTTCTTTTCTTTTTTACCCCACTTCTTTACGAAGTCGGCACGTCTTTCTTTTGAACTTGTCATATACTTATCGTGACCCATTTCTCTGATAGATGAGTTCACTTCGTGATAATACTTGCCACTTGCTGTATTCATTCCAACAACCCATTGCTTTATCTTAGCTTCACACATCTGCATATAAAAGTCTGTTTCTTCCCATCCATATCCTGCTTTATTAAAACATCCGTATTCAGGAAACCTTATATCATGCTTATCTAATACATTTTTTCTAAATATACCATAATATGCTATTGACTGCTGTTGTACCTGTGGCTCAAACAACGTATGACAATATATCTCATGGTGTGTAGCTTGTCCTTCTCGATTCTTCTGGTTCGTGTATTTATTAGCATAGAACCCTATCGCATCACAGTCTTCATGTTCATCAAGATATTCTATTAGCTTATTTATGCTATTTGGTACTGGTACTGTGTCGCCATCTAAAATCAACACATATTCGCCTTGACTTAGCTCGAGTGCTTGGTTCTTTCCTACTGATACACCTTTATTCTCGAAATTACAGACTGTAGCCATTTCACAACATCCGTCAGTTGATCCGTTATCTACTACAATTATCTCGTTATGTATATCTCTCAAATCTTCTTTCAATATAAGCAACGTATCAAACAACGTTGACATATTGTTCCATGTTAGTATATTAACTGATATTTTCATGCTCTCTCCAGTTTAAAAGTGTTTAAGTTTATACCTTCTTCATCTTGTCCTACTATACTACCTGATTCGTCTAGGTCATACTCAACTTTCATTCCACTAAACGCATCAGAAAACCTTTTATCGTATATTATACTTAATCTATCCCATTTGTCGCCCTCATCTGAACTCAAGTCTAATGCGATTTTATACAACGTTAAGAATATCAATGGAAACTTTAACTGACTGCTCTCTAGGATTAAGTTGTGTCTATTCCCTTTGTTATATATCATAGTGCATAAATCGTCAAATGCCTGTGCTATCTTATCGGTATATGCTTTCTCAACTACATATATACTTGTCGTATCTATGGCAGATGTGAATATTGGTGTTACTGTTATCGTGCTTGTTGACTTAACGAATCCTGAAATAACTCGTTCTTCTCCAACGTTTGTTCCTGATATAACACTTACCTTGCCACCTTTCCAATAATCATCCATTTCTTTCCTGCGTGCTGTATCTACTACTGTTGCTGTTGTTCCGGCTGTTGCTGTGCCTTGCTCTTGAACATTCTGCTCTCTCAAGCTCTCTAGCTCATCATACAGGTCTTTGTCTACTATCGGTATTGATAATAGGCTCTTATATACATCAAACAGTTGCGTTTCGTAATATGTCACCGAGTTTGATACATATTCCCATACTGCTTTATAATTTACGTTATTTGAGGCTGTATGAACTGCTGTAAGGCTATAAGTCATCTCTCCTGTGTCAGCGTTTACCGTTGCTGTAGCTTGTGCCTGTAACTCGCCTCCAGTTGGACTATATAACGTTACCTTTGCACTTGTAGGCACTATATATCTATTGTCTTGATATACTGTTAATCTAATCGTTCCTGTCTTAGCTTTTAGAAAATCTTGTTTCACTCTACACCGCCTTTATATAATTAGCTTTTAAATGTTCATCAGTATCAGGTGCATCTTGCCCTGCTACAAACTGAAACGTTCCTAATGCTGGGCTTACTTCTTCCCACTCTGTTATCTTCGTATATGAACTGCCATCTACAAATATCTCTAATAATCCTGATACATATGGTAATGCTAACGTAAATAGCTTTGTTACGCCATCTGTGACTATCGCTTCTCCATATACAAATCTTGTTGTGTCCATAATATCTGACCTCATCTTTGAATTTACTACTTTTACTTGTGCGTTTGCTTTCGCTATCTTATTGTCCTGCTCTGCTTTTATAACCTTTGTGTCACCATTTGCCATTGTTACATGAGATATATTATTAGCTTTAACCACTTTACTTGTGTTATCTACTCTGCTAATCATTTTTAACTACCATATAAACGTTTTATATTTCGTTCCCTTACTATTCCATATCCCTCTTTACATCTTCCCTTGCATTGTAGTACACATATGGGATTTTTTGGATCCCATACATGCTCTATTGCAAAGGCTCTTGTGATAAATGGCTGTATTACATTTCCATTTCCTTTTTTTTCCTCTGCGTATACCTTTCGCCAATCTACTATCTTATTACCAAACATATCCTTTTTAACACGTTTATTGTTCGCCCTACCTGAATCAATTAGATGTTGACTGATATGCTTTAGCTCTGGAACTATCTCACGTTCAAACACATCAAACATAGGATTGATTAAGAAGTGTCTTGGACACTTTATCTTTGTGATTGACTTTGGAGCTCCTTTGATAATAGTTTCTTTCATTTCTTTTTACCTACTTCATTTTGTTTCATTATATTGGTCAACTCGCTTATCGGTTTACCTATCTCTTTAGCCATTGTTTGTGCCATTGCTTCTGCTGCACCTTTTCTCTTTGACTTGTTCTTTACTGTTCTGCTTGCATCTGTCTTCTCTTTTGCTACCTTACCTGCTTTGCTCGCTTTGTATGCGTCTACTTCTTCTTTACTTGGCTGTCTTGTACTTAACAAAATGCCTTTCTTTCTAAACATATCTAAAGCTCTCTTTGCGTTCTTCGGATGCATAGGTCCTTTTCTTTGACCGTCTTGTGTCCACAAAGATATATTCTTATGATCGTGCATCTCTTGAAGCACTACTATATTAGAATCATCCTTACCTAGTCTATCTATCTCGTTCATTTCATGCTGATATTTATCGAAAGTTGTATCTGTCACCGTTTTATCTCCTTGATTATTCATTTTGTTTCTCCTTTTTTCCCTGTTATGTATAGTGGGGAGTTGTTTCTCCCCACATATACAGGTATTCTCTAAGCAGTATCGAATTGCATTTCGTTACCATGCTTATTTCTAAGTATAGCTTCTCCATGTATTTCTGTACCTACTATCTTATTCGCTACCTCTGCTGTATCTCTCTCTATCTCAAATTGCAAACCTCTTTTGCGTACGAACTTGATTGCATCTCTACTGAACGCTGCTCCACTTCCGTTTGAAGAAGTAAGAGTTATATTTGCGTCTGCATAAAGACTAAATCCTAGTGCCATACCTGCCCATCCATTTCTCGCCCAATCCTCTCCTACTGTTCCCGGACCTTGCGTTTGAATAGCGTCTGCTGAATTATCGAATAAAGAAATCAACCCTACTGAACTCCATATTTGCTGTGGATGCATTACCAAATTATATGGTAATGGTGCAAAATACGTTCTTAAAGAACCATAAGCGTCATACAAGTCAGCTGGAGTAATATTCGTACCAGCCGCACCTTGATTAGTTGTCAATGAAGCAAATAGAGTTACTAAATCTAAATCCCATCTCTTAACTATACATTGTGCGATTAGCTTCCCTGCAATAGCAGCCATATCATCTACTGAACCTAAGTTCGCTATGTCCTTTAACTGAACATAAGCACCATGCACACCTACTGTCGCTTCACTAGGAGAAGTCTCCTCATCTGTAGTCGAATCTAACGCTTGTGCTGTAAGTGAGTCATCAGCCTCTGACGTAAGTTTCTTAACAAATGGAGTCTGGTGAGTTACTCCGGGTTGACCAGAAAAATCTATCTGGTTAACTAACGGTCTAACTATATCACCTTCATCTAGTTCTAGCATAGCAGAAGCTACAATTGTTGGTATACATTCCGCTAGCGTGGTTGTTGTTGTATCAGTCATCTTAAAATCACCTCCTTTCGTTTAAAACATTCCTCTTGGTTACATATTACGATTGATGCCACTTGCTTTTAAAGCAGCACTAATCTTAACCTTGAGTGCTTCTGCCTCTTTATAGTTTCCACTATTGCGAGCTTGACTTAACTGCGAATTTAACTGATCGAGTGTTTCAGTTCCGCCTTGCTCTCCACCTGTATTTCCGGCGTTGGTGTTTGTGCCGTTGACTTTTTGACCTTTTACCAAGTATGGTTTATCAGCCAAAAACTTTTTAACTCCCTCATCTAGGTCTATCAGCGTATCATTTCCTACGCTGTCTTTACCCATCATTTTAGGCATCCCATGTTCATCTAGTTTAACTAGAGCTTTCACAGTATGCTTTGCTTCTGGGTATGCGTTATTTACATTTATAATATTCTCTAAAGCATTGTCTATCTTGATGTCTTTAATCTCAACATCTTTATCTGCTATAGCCTTGTTATAGTTACCCTTTTCAGTTTCCCATCCTTTTTTAAGTTCATCATACTTCTGTGCTTCTTCAAGATTCTTGTTCTTTGCTTCATCTTGTTTAGCCAATTGCTCATCCTTGAACTTCTTTAATTCGTCATAGTCACCATACTTAGACCGTTCCCTTGATATCCTGTCGCTTACGATCTTGTCAACATCTTCCTGCTTGAATGTCTTTACTTCTAGCTCTTTTTTGTCATCTTCTGCCATGATTCCTCCCTTTATACCGTCTTGTCAGACGTTAATTGTGTCGTAAGTCTATCTGCTAAACTGCCACCAGCAGTCTGCCCTTGCGACGTTTCCATATCCTTTACCATTTCTTCTAACTTCTCATCTGGTAATCTTGAGAACTTCTTCTTTATAATAGTCTTCTTAAGCTCTTTTTCAAACTCGTCACCTATCTCAAGTTTCATAGCCTTTTCTGCTTCGTCTAGGTCTTCAAACAAACTCTGTACGTTGAAATCCCTGTCATATGCTACTGAACCCTCAAACTTCTTGCTTTCCCAATCTGCCATTATCTGCCATACCTTCATCTCGCCATCTTGCATATTCATAGCCTTTTCTGAAAGAGCTTGATTAGTTTCGTTAAAATCATACGCTTTACTGATACCTGATTGCTGTGTGCCTTGCTGACCATTGAACTTTGCACTTGCACCTTCCAATTTGGCTAACCTAAACATAGCTGATACCTGATTTGTTATGTGTTTGAAATACGTTTCTGCATTTGCAGCATCTGGACTTATAAACGCTGGCTGATTAGAGTCAATCGGATATATCAAACCTCGTTTCGTTCCTACTTGTTGTTCCGGGAAATCCTTTGCTTTACCCTGTATAGTCAACAACGCAAACGTCTGATCCCTTAATATCTGCTTCAACTCTGAACATGAGTTATATACATCTCTTGCTATAAACGCTATGTCTGCAAGTACCGACACACCTAGAAAGTTCTGTACTTTCTTGCTTCTCTTGTTATAAAATGGCACTATTGGTACATACCCTAGTTGATTCGTTCCTGATGTCTGCAGAACTCCGTCTGCATCATATAGAAACCACGCATCTCTCATCCATAGCTTATAATTATACACTTCAACGTTCTCTTTGTTATATGCAAACGGGTCAGTATTAGTATCTTTGCTCTCTCTTATCAATACCCAGTAAGGCTTACCAAACTCATCAAGTGACCAGTTTATTATGTCTTGTGGATGTTTGATTACCATATACGGATAGTTGTCTTGCTCTATCTTGTCTAGCTTGCTATATATGGGAAGTTCAGTGTAAGGTGCATCGACTATAACAAAACAATGACCATATATTTGAGATATATCGATTAACTCTTTCCTGAACTCATCTATTGAACTACCCATACGGTCTATGTTCTCTGCTCTTATGTCTATGATGTCATCTATGCCTTTCCAATCGCTTATAATAGGCTTCTTAAACAAGTGACTGGTGTATATATCTACTATCGGAGCACAAAAGTTATAGTAATAACTCATCTTGATTCTTGACTTATAATCCTTTGCTGTTTCCTTTGTATGCCTGAAAAGATGCTCGTTTTGTATGCCTTTTATCTCACTTGAACCTGCAAATACCTGGTGTGACTTCACTAAATCAACTCCGATATAGTCTTTGCCACCCTCATAACTGTTTAATAAGAAGTTCCAGCAATTATAGTTGTTCTTATATACTGGATGCGGTGAATCTATTAAATCTTTTATCTTTCCCATTTATAACTCCTTAAATATTTGTTCCATGATATTTACTGTCAACTAAACTAAATTCTTCTGCATAGAAGTACCCTGCTGAATCACTTGCGTGAGTTAGCTCTTTGTTCTTCATCTTATCTATCTTCGGTGTACCCTCTTTATATGGTACTTGCTCAAAATCTCTCATTAAATGCGTACACGTTTTAGGATTAACAAACGTTTTAACCTTGCCTTTAGAGTTCCTTATCATAGCATTGACAGCGTTTATCCTGCTTCGTTCAGGAGGATTGCTTGTAGGCACGTTGTTTACTGGCATATATAACTGTAATTCGTTCTCTATTATCTGCCAATTCGTTACGTTACTTGTTGTTGACCTGTTCTTTCCTGTTGCGTCACCATATAAATATAACCCTGATTTGTGGTTTCTATACCGTTCTTTGAACTCTTGGCAACACTCAAGCGTGTTTGAGTTCTTAACATATATCTCATCTATCCAATATACCTCTACTTCGCCATCTTCATTCTTGCCTGTTTGACACAATTCCCATGCCATTGGGTCAACATTAAAGTCACAACATAGGTTAATAGGCTTATCTGGGTCATATTGAGCTTTCTTAAATGCTAGTTCACTTGCGTTCTTATGCCTATCAAACGTATAATATACCTGTCCTTCAAAGACTACAAACTCGCCATATATCTCTTGTCGCATGAACTTCTCATCATACTTACCTGCAAGGTCGTCTATCGCTTCCTTTGATATAGATGTGTTCTCATAGGTGCTAAATCGTATCATTAAATAGTCTTTCATCTTCTTTTCTACAAATATCCTGTGTAAATCGTCATATCCGTTCGGACTTGATGTCACTATCCCTTTACCGCCTGTTGATAACACTCTTCCCATTAGCACGTTCCATAGGCCACTAAAGCACTTTGCTTCTCTTGCTTCATCTACCCAAAACCCGTTTAACGTTACATTTCTTATTGAATCCGGGTCTTCTGCTGTGAAACCCATTATCTCTCTACCATTTTTAAGCGTGATTATATGATCAGACTTGTTCTCGTTCAATATCCATGGATCAGCAGCCATTTTAAACTCTCTCCATGTAGTTCTTTTCAACATCTTATATGTAGGTGCTATGATACCGAATACGCCCGGACCTTTTGAGTTCCAAGACATTTTCAACGCCTGACGTGAACCGCTAAAAGTTTTCCCGCCTCGAACTCCACATATCATAGCAACAAATCGTGCTACCTCATCTATTGCGTAATGAAACGCTTTCTGCCCATTATGGGGTTTATACCCTTTTTCCCTTGAGATTTTCATTTAGTAAATTCCTTTAAGAGCTTCTCTGCCTCTATATTGTCTTTAGTATCAAGTATTTCATATGTTGATTCTTTTATCTTTTCATCTCTTTCACCAAAATAATGATCTCTGTTGTTCTTCCATTCGTCTGTTTTAAGATTAGATAGTGAGAATATGAGTGCTGCTATGTTTGGTGCTGCTGTTTGGATAGTTTCTTCGCTTATTAGCCCTTTTAAATTATACTTTTTCGTTACCTTTGTAGAAAATCCACCTAATGCACATACTTGTAAAGCGTTCTCTAGTGCTGATGTCTTATAAAATCTCATTCTTTCTTTAAGATGCTTGCTCTCTTTACACCATCTATGCAATGTCATAGCTGAAATACCTGCTTCTGTGCATATATCTTTAATCAGCTTACCTTCTTGTAGGCTTTTAAGTATTTTCTTTAGTCTTGCTTGGCTTTTCTTTATATACATAACATTTATAACATTTGAAGACAAAAAAAGACACATTACTCTGTTTAAATAATGTGCCTATTTCGGTTCATATACGTTCCTTTCGTTAGTGTGCATGTCTTTCGACGTTCATGCTAACGGTTATCAAAATTTTAATACTTCTATATTACACTATATATTGTGCTTTGTCAAGTTTTAGTCAATATTAACTTTACCAATTAGCTTTCCTACCTCTGCTGTGTATAGTGCTAAAGCTCCTTGATTGAGTGTTTTCTTGCCTATATCTTTGTTACTGTATATAAACAATTCACCGAAATCTTTTTTGTTCGATTCCTTTACTGCTGACTTAATATCATCTAACTGGTCTTTGATCCTTTTAGCTCTTACTGTTAATTCTGCCATTATTTGCTCCTTCTTCTTAATGCACAACTTGGAATATTGTCGTACTGCTTTTGTTGTCTTTTTAACCAACTTAATTTTCCTGCACATCTATTCCTTGATAATGTTAATCTTTCTATTTGCAAATCCTTCTCTTTTATACGTTCTTGTAATTGTTCCTTTTCAGCTTTTACTTTATTAACTATATGGTCACAAGTCAACTTCATTATTGAACACATTTCTTTAACCACTATCTCCATACTAACTTTTTGAGCCTTTTCAAAAACTCCATAAAATTTTTTAGAATAATATTTTAACTTAAGCTCTTTTTCACTTATTAATCTATATCCAAACATTATATTCCTTTCATTTATTCTGATGTTGCAATCCATTCTATTGGTTTACTTTTTTTTGGTGGTATATTATTATCACTCATATCCTTCCCCTTAATATCTTCCAAGCCATTATACATCTTTGCTTAAGAGATAGTTGTTGTAAGTTTAAACGTGCTTCTAGTTTCAGTTGCTTCTTTGTGTCTACAACGTGTTCTTTTAAAGCATTTTTAAGCTCTTTTTTCTTTGACTTTAGTCTTTTACCCTTAGTTCCTCCTTTTAAATTCATCTTCATCAGGTTTCCACAACTCCATTATATTCTTGCCTTTATGGTCATGGAATACTTTCGCTGTTTCACAGTACACATAACCCTTGTCTTTTGCTCTGAAATACAGGTCATCATCACAGAAGTAATGTTTAAACGCTGTATCATACCATATCCCGTTTAGCTTTTCTTCAATAAACTTCTTTGTTGTTAATGTCACGCACGCTTTTGAGCCTTTCCAATTACGCATCTCGTTTAAGCATACCATTCCATATCCATCTTTAAAAAACTTATCAAAACACATCTTTGCTTCTGTCAACCAAAACATTATAGGGAAATGGTCATCACAAAATGCTGTTACAAAGTCACCTTTAGATGCTTCATACCCTAGTTTTATCTGTGACGTTATCATATCGCCACCGTTTACTATTGTCACATCTTCATATGGCTCTACTGGTAAATCTCCTGCATTGACTACTATTATCTCATACCTTACAAAGGTGTTCTTCTGTATTGTTGCTATGCACGTCTTTAACGTACTACTGTTTTTTGTTACTACTATTATTGATACCATTGCATATATCCCTTTCTATCTTTTGATGACATTCCTTTTGTGCATTACGTTTCGCTACTGATATTTGGTCTTTGTGTTGCGTATAGAAATATACTGTTTCTTTCAGGCTCACTACTTTATGTCCTGCTTGCACCATTTTTACCCACATATAGAAATCCTGTGCATACTGATATTTCCAACCACCTATCTCTTTCACGACTTCTGTCCTTACCATTGTGCCACCACCTGCGATTGAACCTGCTAATCTTTCTTGTGTCAACTTTTCCGGGT
>Ga0222628_1000197_pt1 | contig 30078 bp, 33 predicted proteins | sample AntAcemetageno95_FD_179860 | JGI IMG/M metagenome (GOLD analysis project Ga0222628, IMG submission 179860) | Saline water microbial communities from Ace Lake, Antarctica - #95 | ecosystem: Environmental > Aquatic > Non-marine Saline and Alkaline > Saline | place: Antarctica: Ace Lake | collected...
TAATCCTCTTGAATGGGCATCTTCAACAAAGTTTGTATCTACGAATTCTATACAAGGGTTAACTGAATAAGCATTTAAGTCTTGAGCAAACTGAGCATAATCAACGGGTATACCTGTTATCAATGCGCCAATTTTTGCTTGCGGTAATATCTTTTTAAACTTAGCCAATTCAGGATGATTAAAGGAAGAAACCAAAAAATCATCAATTTCCCAATTCTTATTCTCAACATATTCATTGATAGTTTTAGCTACAATTTCTGCAGTTCCAATGCCCTTAAGTTCTATGTTAACTTTAGTTTTTCTATCAACTAAATCCAGAACTTCTTTTAGAGTTGGAATCTTTTCTCCATTACCAGCATCCAGACTTCTCATTTCTTCAAGGTTTTTATCCCAGACATAACCTTTTCCATTAGTTGTTCTATCAACCTTGTCATCATGAATAATAACTAAATTATCACCATCTGATTTATAAACATCTAGCTCTATCATATCCACCCCTAAATCTAAGGCTTTTTTGAATGAAGCTAGCGTATTTTCAGGCTCATATCCACAAGCCCCTCTGTGTCCTATTTTTAGCATTATATTCTCCTTTAATGTTTTTAAGCATTTTTATAATAACATATATTTATAATATTGTTAAAAAACTAATCTATTAACATTAAATGTTAACAGTGTATAATAGCATATAAAATTAGTTTTGTCAATATATAGTCTAATCTAGGCTAATATAAGGCATAAAAGAGCAAAACAAAAACCAGCCGCTAAATAGACTGGTTTTTTATTGAAAAGTTTGTTTTATTTCTTATCTCCGCTGATAATTTCTTCAGCTACATTTTTTGGAACTTCAGCATAATGTCCAAATTCCATAGCATAATTAGCACGTCCTTGTGACATTGAACGAAGTTGAGTAGCATATCCAAACATTGAAGAAAGTGGTACTTCTGAATCAATTATCTTAACAGAGGAAGCTCCAGTTCCACGATCACTCATCTCTTTGATGATTCCTCGTTTTGAGTTTAAATCTCCAACAACATCACCCATAGATTTTTCTGGAGTAATTACTTGAACTTTCATAATCGGTTCTAAAATCACTGGAGTAGCACGCCGGGCAGCTTCCTTGAAGGCCATTGAACCAGCAATCTTAAAGGCTGCTTCCGATGAATCAACCTCATGGTAAGATCCATCATAAAGAGTAGCTTTAATATCAACCATTGGATAGCCAGCCACAACACCATTGTCTAGTGCTTCGCTAACTCCCTTATTAATCGGAGCGATAAATTCTTGTGGAATAACTCCACCTTTAATTTCATTAACAAATTCAAATCCTTTTCCAGTTTCATTTGGTTCCACCTTAAGCCAACAATGTCCATATTGTCCACGACCTCCAGATTGTTTGATAAATTTTCCTTCTGCTTGAGCTGGTTTTCGAATAGTTTCTCTGTAAGCAACTTGCGGTTGACCAACATTAGCCTCTACTTTAAATTCACGTTTCATTCGATCAACGATAATATCTAAATGCAATTCACCCATTCCAGAAATAATTGTTTGTCCAGTTTCTTCATCAGTATGAACCTTGAAAGTTGGATCTTCTTCTGCTAATTTTCGAAGGGCCAATCCCATCTTGTCTTGATCAACTTTAGTCTTTGGCTCAATTGAAATTGAGATTACTGTATCTGGAAAAGTGATTGTTTCCAAAAGAACTGGTTTATCCTCATCGCAAAGCGTATCTCCGGTGCTAGTACTTTTCATTCCAACTAAAGCTCCAATCCCACCAGTATAAATTTCTTCAACTTCTTCTCGATGATTTGCATGCATCTGTAAAATTCTTCCCACTCTTTCTTTTTCACCCTTAGAAGAGTTTAGGATATATGAACCAGCCTTAAGAACTCCAGAATAAACTCTAAAGAAAGTAAGTTGACCTACAAATGGATCAGTCGCAACTTTAAAGGCAAGTGCAGAAAAAGGCGCTTCATCTTTATATTCAATCTTAATTTTCTTTTCTTCATCTTTTGGATCAGTCGCTTCAATTATATCAACATCTGTTGGAGCAGGAAGATAATCAACTACTGCATCCAGAATTAATTGCACACCTTTATTTCGCAGAGCTGTTCCAGTCAAAACTGGAAAAACCTGAGTTGTTATAACTCCATGACGCAAAGCTTTTTTCAATTCAGGAACTGTAATTTCTTCTCCATTTAAATATTTTTCAGTTAAAGTGTCATCTACTTCAGCAATTTTTTCAACCATCTTTTCTCTCCATTCATTAGCTTTATCCAAAAATTCAGCTGGCACTTCCGCCTGTTTTACAATTTCTCCCATTTCTCCATCAAAAGTATATGATTTCATTTCCATCAAATCAATCACACCATAGAAGTCTCCTCTTTCTCCCATTGGCATTTGAATTGCAACTGCATTTGGAGTTAATCTTTCACCAATACTACCAAAGGAATAATCAAAACTAGCACCTTCTTTATCAATTTTGTTAATAAAGCAAAGTCTAGGTACATTATATTTATCAGCTTGTCGCCAAACAGTTTCTGATTGTGGCTCTACTCCTTCTTTTCCATCAAAAATTACGACTGCACCATCAAGCACACGCAGAGATCGTTCTACTTCGGCTGTAAAGTCAACATGACCTGGAGTATCAATAATATTAATTTGATGCTCTTTCCAAAAACAAGTTGTTGCAGCAGAGGTAATTGTAATTCCTCGCTCTTGTTCTTGTTCCATCCAATCCATTGTGGCTGCTCCTTCATGAACCTCACCAATTTTATGAGTAATTCCAGTGTAAAACAAAATACGCTCAGTGGTAGTTGTTTTTCCACCATCAATATGAGCGATGATTCCGATATTTCGGTATTTTTCAATTGGATATTTTCGTGCCATAAAATTTAAAGCTAAAAGCCTAAAAGCTTAAAGCGTTTTTGTATTAAATGATAATTAATTTTTTATGCAAAATGAGCAAAAGCTTTATTAGCGTCAGCCATTCGGTGAACATCTTCTCTTTTCTTCATAGCTCCACCAACTTTATTTGAAGCATCAATAAGTTCTTCAGCCATTTTCTCAGCCATTTTCTTTCCTTTCTTAGAATCGATTGCTGCCTTAATCCAACGAATAGCTAAGGTAACTCTTCTATCTCCCGAAACTGGGATTGGAACTTGATAATTTGCCCCTCCAACTCTTTTAGATTTAAGTTCTACTAAAGGAGCAACGTTCTTAAGCGCTTGTTCTAACACATTCAAGCCTCCTTTTTTAGTTTTGTCATGAATAATATCAAATGATTCATAGATAATTTTTTCCGCTACTGATTTTTTTCCTCTTTCCATAATACTATTAACCATTTTACTCACTAGTAAATTCCCATACTGTGCGTCTGGTTTTAAATTCTTTTTGAATATTCTTTTTCTTCTTGGCATTTAGTTTGAAACGCGATGCAACTACAGATATCGCGCTGATTTATTATTAAAAAATTATTATTCCTTAGAAGCTTTTTCTTTCTTTGCTCCATATTTACTACGGCTACTTTTTCTTCCAGCTACTCCAGCCGTATCAAGAACTCCACGAACAACATGATAACGAACTCCTGGAAGATCTTTCACGCGACCTCCACGAATCATTACAATTGAATGTTCTTGCAGATTGTGTCCTACTCCTGGGATATAAGCAGTTACTTCCATTCCATTGGTCAGTTTTACTCTAGCGATTTTTCGAAGCGCTGAGTTCGGTTTTTTAGGAGTGGTCGTGCTCACCTTAATACAAGTTCCTCTCTTAAAAGAACCTTGAGTCTCGATTGGCTTATTTTTGATTGTATTAAAAACAAAACTAAAAGCCGGCGACTTAGTTTTCTTCACCTTGCTTTTTCTAGCTTTTCTTTTCAATTGATTGATTGTTGGCATTTTGTCTATTTGAAAAATTATAAATTAAAAACCTACTAGCCTCGCTAGTAAACTAGTAAATCACTAGTAAAATAATAATAAACGATATTTGAAAATATGTCAATACGAAATGTTTAAATTGTCAAAATAAAGAATATATTCCAAAAGAAATTTAGAAGTATTCCAAAAGGCTCTGGGAAAAGAAAAATGAACATTAACAGAATTACAAAACCAAATTGTTCTAAAATTGCAACCGTTTCTCTCTTAATTGGAATGATAGAAAAAAGCAATTTTGAACCATCCAGAGGTGGGATAGGAATTAAGTTAAAAACTGCTAGAAGAATATTCCAAAAAATAATCATGATACAAAGCATGAATATAATAGAGCCAATTGAACCCGCAACGACTGAAGAAACTGCTTCCCAATTAGCCATCCTTACGTTAAAAATAATATCAATTTTAATTGCTGTTGGAATAGCAATAAGTTTTGCAATTAACGCAAAAACCAACGCTACAATAATATTAGAAGCTGGCCCTGCCATACCAACCATGGCTGGTCCCCATTTCTGATTACGCAAATTGTATGGGTTATAGGGAACAGGTTTTGCTCCTCCAAAAGCAAATCTTCCAGCGGTTGCAATAAACATTATTAATGGAACAATAATAGTCATCCACAGATCGACGTGGCTAAGAGGGTTGGCCGTGATCCGACCAGCATACTTTGCAGTCTTATCACCAAGCCACAAAGCCATTACTCCATGAGCAACCTCGTGTAAAATAATCGCATAAACTAGAATTGCGAAATAAAAAGCAACTAAAATAAATTCTTGCATATATTTTTTGATTATTTAAATTTGAGACTAAATCACTTGCCAAGACTCAATCTATATGATAATCTAAATCCTGTTAATTATCAAACCCAATATTATGAGTAAAGTATGTGACATCTGCAAAAGAGGAACTCAAACTGGAAATAAAAGAAGTCATTCAAATATAGCCACTCGCAGAAAATTTAGTATTAATCTGCAGTCTAAGAAAATTGATGGCAAAACAAAAAAAGTTTGTTCTCGATGCATTAAGACTATGTCTAAAGTGAAACTTGAAGTTAAAGGACTTCGAAAGGCAAAGCCGAAAGCTAAAAAAGAAAAATCTGCAAAATAAATCAGCAAAATAAAAAAGGATTCTATTTAGAATCCTTTTTTTGCACAAATTTTTTATGACAAAATAATAATTTCTTTATCTCCCATCCATTGACCACAAATACAAGCACGACGGATAAAACTATATTTAATCCCAAATTCGTTTACCGCATTAATTTTTCTTTCCAAAATAAGATGATTAACGTGGCAACAATGACTATGACCACAAACACATACATTCATAACACCCCTCCTTATTAAAAATTATTATAGTTAATGTACTAAATTAAAATTAACACCAAAAAAGAAGCATCGTCAAACTTTTATACTTCCTTGTCTCAAAATTTCGACCTTCCCCTTTTTCAATCTCACTAAAGTAGAAGATTTCTTTTCAAGTCTTCCGGCATTAACATAAAAATCAACTTCTTCACCAAAATATTTTTTCGCCTCAGAAATCGTAAGAGCTGGCGACAATTTTTCAGGATTAGCACTCGGCGCCAAAATTGGACCGGTTTTAGAAATCAATTCTCGCAAAGATTCTTTTTTTGGCATTCGAAGAGCCAAAGTTTTTGTGCCTCGATGAAGATATTCAAATTTCGCACTCCTACATTCCAGAACTACACTCAATTCACCTGGCCAATATTTTTCTAAAAATTCTTTTTCAAATTTTTGCAATTTGATTTCAAACAATTTTAAATCGCTAATTTTTGAAATCAGGATGATGCAAGGTTTTTTTGGATTTCTTTTTCTAACTTTATAAATTTTATCCACAGCCTTTTTTGACAAAGCCAAACCAACCAAACCATACAAAGTATCGGTCGGCAAAACACCCACCCCTTCAGACCGAATAATCTTAACTAAGTTTTTATATTTCAATTTCATAACTATAAATTAACATATAAAATAATTTTTTGAAAAAAATCCCCAAAGAACATTGTCTTACGGGGATTTTAAAATATTTAACAATCTCATTCACGATATTTACAATTTTGGATTGAACAATCACCAGAGTTATCACAAACATTTTTTATCCCATTCCATTTAGCCCATAAAAGTAATCCGCTTTCAGGGCAACAAAAATTAACAGCAACACCTCTTTTGGTTTTCATACACCCTCCTTTTTATAATTAAATGAACTATCAATGAAATAGTTTAATACTTTTTTCCCTTTTTGTCAAAATAAAAATCCCCTCAACTAATGAGAGGATTCTTAAAAAAGTTTCTATCTATTCCAAAATTCCATCCAGATTTACATCATAAAGAATTTGCTCTTGGACTAATCGGTAATCAATAATTTCATTTTCAGCAAACCAAATCTTAATTTCTCTTTCAGCATCTCCAGCATTATCAGAACAATGAGTCAAATTTCTAACCGCTCTTTCATCAATTCCTGCAATTTCATATGAATCAACTGTAAGATCACCTCGAATTGTTCCAACGTCTGAAGTCAAAGGTTCTGTTCCGCCAACAACCTTCTTTACAATTCCAGCTGCTTGGTTTCCTTCAATCACCATTCCCAATACTGGACCGGAAGTCATAAATTCAACAAGAAGTCTAATAATATCTTTTCCATATTCAATTGCTTCCTTATCAACGCTCATTCCATTTGCTTTTCTTTCTTTTAAAGTTCTTTCTCCTTTTTCTTGGAACCACTTATCATCTTTCTTATAATGTTCCCAACATTGATCTTCAGTTGGCACAAAAAACTTAAAAGCAACAAATTTTAATCCTGTTTTTTCAACTCTTTTAATAATTTCTCCCATTAAAGCTCTTTGAACTCCGTCTGGTTTTACAATTAAAAGTGTTTGTTCTTTTTTTGGATGATTTCCCATATATTTTTTTAGCTATTATTGATTATAAATTTATCACAAATAATCCTAATTAGCAATAATTTGATAATTTAAAAGCCCTATCAAATTTTATTTGATAGGGCTAATTTTATTTCTTATTTGATTCGAAATCAGATATTGTAACTTCTATTTTAACTATTTTAGCTTTTCCGAAAAGATTATTATTACATACCTCAATGGTATCATCAACCCAAGTCGCCGCATATAAACTTCTAACAGAAGTTTTAATTTTTTTGCCTTTCTTGAGTTTTTCAATTTGCTTTTCATCTAATTCAAAAGTGTTTGTCTCACTCATATTCACCCCCCTTTAAATTATGCATGTAGATTAACGAATTTTTTTCCAATTTTTTTTTCAAGCATCATACAAACTTTCTGATTCATTTCAATTTTACAAGAGCTTTCTGTACCAAATAAAATTTCAAAAATGATAACCACGAAGCTAGCCATTGTTCTTATGACCCCAAGATTCGGATTGCATTTTAGATGTTGACGGTAAAATTCAACCGCAAAATCAACAACCATCATCATGAAAAATCTAAATTCCTCATTAGATATTTCAACTACCGTTTCATCTTCGCGACTAATCACAATCTTAAATAATTTTCTGAGACTCCTTATATTCGTAGGATAATTTTCTTCTTTTACCATACTTTCAAGTTCCCAGATGGGCTTTGTAAAGTCTATCGTAAAATTTAACTTATGCTCATCCTGAATTGTGATTGTGCCTTTATACTTTTTACCAAATAAAACTTGTTTGATGGATCTCCTAAAAAATAGTTCCATATCAGCCTCCTTAGCTGCTTATATTAACTTTTTAAATTACATTCATTAACGCTAAATACTAGCATAAAATTGATAAAAAATCAAGTGTATGTAATAGCCCTCTATTACGTAAAGCTTTACGTACTTCCATTATAATAAGGGTATGCAATAAAAGTTGGTAAGGATTATAATCCTTACCAAGAGAAATAAACCGCCCTTTATGATAGTGCGTTTCTGAATTTCAATTTTATGAACGCTAAAAAATTTATCAAGTCCCGAAGGGAGTCATAAATTTTTAGTGAAGAAACTTATAAATTCAGCCAGCACAAGTCTGGACGGGATTTCTTTGTAACTTTCTTACTAAAAGAAAGTTAAGAAAAATAATCATACAAAAAAATACTATCGTATTTTATAAAAGATTAATTTCCCATAAGCTGGCAATCTTCTTCTAGCTTCTCACAAGCAAATTGGATATCCCCCATTTCATCCGTTCGCAAAATTTGCATTCCAAATTTTTTTATTCTTTCTAAAGCTTCTTCAGCTGGATGACCATAACGGTTATTCTTCCCTGCTGAAATAATCGCTATTTCTGATTTTACCTTATCCAAAAAATTTTCAGTTGTCGCATTTTTGGAACCATGATGAGAAACTTTTAAAACCTTTGCTTTTAAATTTTCGAAAACTTTACTTTCTTCTGAATCTGGCAAGTCACCAGTTAATAAAAAAGAATTATCTCCGAAAACTAATCTTGCAACAATTGATTTTGAGTTGCTATCTTTTGGGCTTTCATCTTTAGAAGCATAGATAATTTCCAGCTCCGCTCCATTGGAAAATTTTATTAGAGTTCCTTTTTCTGCATTAATTTTATTTATTTCTTTATTCTCTATTTCACTTTTTAAATTTTGATAGACTCGAGAAGTAGCCGATCTTAAATTTTCCATCACAAAACCAACCTTATAATCTCTTAAAACAGCAACTAATCCCTCAATGTGATCTTGATCAGGATGAGTTACAATTACTGCTTCAATTTTTCGATCCCAAAAGGGGAGATACTTTCCTAATTTCTCTATCAAAAGTTGGCCACTCGGACCGCCATCAATCAAAACTTGATTCGAGCCTTGGGAGATTAAAATTGAATCCCCTTGTCCAACATCTAAAAAAGTAACTGTTAATTTTTGTGAATTAAAAAATATTATAAAACCAAAAATTATAACTAGAATAAATCCAACCAAAAGTCCGCTATAAATTAATTTTCGATTTTGCATTTTTTTTAAGAAAAAAAACAATTACCACTAAAATTATATACCAAACTACAACTCCCCACCACGGAAAATTTTCAATTTTTACAGAGGCATATTTAAGATTGGCCAAAAAATTTATCATTTCTACTTCATATTTAAGTGGTAAAAATGTAAGCCAAGCAAAAACCATTCCTAGTGGTGGGAAAATAAATTTAAAAACCAACATTAAAAATCCCAAAAGCATTGTCAAAGGAATAATTGGCAGGACAAGCAAGTTTGCCAAAGGCGAAACAATCGAAAGAGTTTTAAAGTTATAAAAAATAATTGGCAGGACAAAAAGTTGAGCTGAAAGAGTAAGAACTAAAATTTCCCACAAACCAAAAGTTTTATTCTTATTAATTAAATTAGTATTTAGAAATGGCGAAAAGTAGACAATTCCCAAGGTTGCCAGAAAAGAAAGTTGAAAACCAATATCATAACGAAGTAAAAGCGGATTTAGAAGAAGCATAACAGCCCCTGCAAAAATAATCGCATTAGTCGAATTGGCCAATCTCCCATTTTTCATTGCCCAAATTAAAAGTACTCCCATAATCCCCGCTCGCACTGCCGAAGAAGGCATGCCAATCATTACCACAAAAATAACGATTCCAACCAAAGCAAACCAAAATGATTGTTGTCGCCAAAAACCAATAAAAATTGCAAAAAGAATTAGGTATTCAGCAATAATTGTTACGTTATATCCAGAAACCGCCACAATATGCGTCATCCCCGTTTGAGAAAAATTTGCCTGTACATCTTTAGAGAGTTGATCATCGCCTCCCAAGAGCAATCCGACCAAAAGACCAGATTGGGGTGCCGGAATTAAAGCATTAATATTAACTTGCAGCTTATTTTTTATTTTTAAAATAAAATGGTAGGCAAAATTTCCATTTTCCCTGGAGAGTAATTCAATCTTTGGATTCTGACAAAGATAGAAAATCCTTTCCTTGGCTAGATACATCTGATAATCAAAAGTTTTATTCTCCGGAATTTCCAACTTACAATCAATTTTCAACTCATCACCATAATTATATTGTGGATATGAATAAACACTAGTCAAAAATCTTTCTCCTTGCAGCGAACTCTCTTGTTCTGAGCCTATCGAAGAATTTGAATTCGCTTTTTCAGCTTGAATAGTAATTTTTTGATATCGATCTTTAATCTCTGGTTCCTTGATAATCCTGACTGTTCCAGAAAAGTTTTTTCCATCTAAATTTAAATTTTCCAATTTTTGAAGTTTTTCGTCAGTAAGCCAAATTCCAAAAGCAAAAAAGAAAATAAAAAAAGCGATCACAAACGCTTTTAAATTTCTATAAAAAGTAAAAAATATTATCAAACCAGCCAACAATAAAATAGATAGGAAAATTGTTTCAAATTTCAAAAAAGAACGAAGTAATATTCCGCCAATAAAAGCTAGCGACAGAATCAGAAAAATTTTTGATTTAGTCATTTTTATTTTTTATATTTTAATCCTATCATTTTTTATAAAAATAAAAAAAGACCCCAAATTATAATAAATTCAAGGTCTAAAAGATGCTAAATAGGAATAACTGCGATACGGAAACGCTCATCAAAACCCTTTCTAAGATCAATGAGGTCAAGCCGACGCGTTGTTTCTTTTCCTCCTAAATAAGCTGCAAAGCCAAAGTCACGAGGGTTATTAGCTCCAGAGGGATACCAAATTGATCCCAAAGCCACAACTGGAAATTCAGATTGAATATCGGCATATTTTATACCAAGAGACAATAACTCAAAGAATTCCAATGCGCGATACTTCGTTCTTATTATTTTTAGAACATCCTCGTATAAAATATCACAGTTAAAATTAATGAGTCTTGAGATTACTTCTGTTACTCCTGTGCGTTTAGCTGGAAAATTTTCTGAAGTAGCATTGCGGCAAATATAAGCATATCCTCCATATTGCTTCATTACTTCATCATCAATTCCGTAATCATTGTGCAGGAGAAGAATCCTTGGATCCAATTTATAAATAAGACCCCCGTTATTTTCTACTGACGCCTGTGCTGTTTCTGTCATTTTGCATCTCCCTCTATAATGAAATTGTTAAAAAAACTATAATCATTTATATAAGAATTATACTACTATAAAAATAAAAAAAATCAAATTGACAAAATTGACTTTTTTCACTTTAAATAAAACTCTTATTTAATATCTATAATTTTAGTTTTGGCTGTTTTGCCACCGACAATTTCAATTGAAGACTTAGAAACTCCAAAATACTCTGCCAAAATTTTAATCAGCATTTTATTTGCTTCTCCATCAACTGGAGGAGCTGTTAGTTTTATTTTATATTCTCCTTCAGAAATTTTTTGGACTTCATTCTTTGCAGACCGAGGAATGACTTTAATATAAATTCTCATAATCTTATTATATGTTATAATTTAAACTAATGATAGAAAAAGTAATCTTACAAGAAAAAAATATTTCTGATTACGAAGACTTTATCGAAACTGATCTTTTAGCTGAAATTAATGAGCTGGCTGGAAAATTACAAGGCAAAAAAATTGTCCATATTAATGCTACCTCAAAACTAGGTGGTGGTGGTGTCGCAGAAATTCTTCACAGCCTTATTCCTATGATGATTAATCTTGGAATTGATGCTTCTTGGTATACTATAACTCCACCTCCTGAATTTTTCGGGGTGACTAACAAGATTCATAATGCAATTCAAGGAAGTGAAATCGGTCTTACAGAAGAAGACAAGAAACTATATATAAAACACTCCAAAGAAATGGCTCAGGAAATTGAAAGATTAAAAGCTGATTTATTTATAATCCATGATCCTCAACCGCTCCTAGCTGCAACTTTCTCTAATCGAATAAAACCAGCTATTTCCCGAATTCATATTGATCTTTCTCAGCCTAATAGAGAAGTTTGGAATTTTCTCTTTCCCTATTTTAAACCATATGAAAAAGTCATTCTTAGCGTGCATGATTTTATCAACGGAAATTTTGACGAAAAAAATATTGTCATTTCTCCACCTGCCATTGACCCTCTATCGCCAAAAAATATTGTCTTTGGAAAAGAAGCGGCCAAGAGAATCATTGAAAGTCTTGGAATTAATTCTTCTAAGCCAATCGTTTCACAAATTTCTCGCTTGGATAAGTTTAAAGATCCAATCGGAGTTATCAAAGCTTTCTATATCGCAAAAAAAACCATCCCTAACCTACAGTTAATTCTTCTAGCTCAAAACATAGCCTCAGACAATCCGCTTTCTGGAGAAATTCACGAAAAGATAAAAAAATATACCGACGGTGATCATGACATTTTTCTATTTTATGATCAAGATCTTCCTTATGATAACGATACACTGGTAAATGCTATCCAATCTATTTCTGATATCGTCATCCAAAAATCGCTCAAAGAAGGTTTTGGCCTAACTGTTACTGAAGCAATGTGGAAAAATAAAGCAGTGATTGCCGGAAGAGTTGGCGGAATCAAGATTCAAATCAAAGATGGCTTTAATGGATTTTTGGTTTCAACCGTTGAGCATTGCGCTGCCAGAATAGTAGAACTTATAAAGAATCCAGAAATGAAAAAAGATATTGAGAAAAATGCTCGTTATTCAGTTCGCAAAAATTTCCTCATGCCACGACTCCTGCGTGATCATCTGAAACTCTACTGCGAAATCAAAAAAACTCGGTAGTTTCCGAGTTTTTTATCTTCTAATTCCCATTTTCTTAAAATTATTTTCAATATTCTTTTTGATTTTATCCAAATCGATTTTTTTATTTTTGGTTTTCTTCTTTAGCTTTGGATCAAGAATAATTTTTTCACGATATTCTTGAAGATAATATGACTTTGCTCCTTTAATCCATTTAGCAATTACTTCAAAATCTTTTTCTGTATGCAAACCTGGAACAACAGTCGTTCGAAGTTCATATGGCAACTTAGAATTCATAATCAAATCCACACTCAATTTAATTCTCTTAATATCCCCGCCTCGCGTCGACAAGCGGTCACCTCCGCGAGTCGAGGCGGGCCCCTTTACTCCAGTAGTCAAATCATATTTTTTTGGCTGATTTTTAATATCCATCGCAATGAAATTTAAAAGCTTCAAATCCAAGAGCTTTTTCAACACATCAGGTCGAGTTCCATTAGTATCTAATTTTACCTTAAAGCCAAGTTTTTTAATTTTTTGAATAAATTCAACAATATCTTTTTGAACGGTTGGTTCTCCACCAGTGACACAAACGCCTTCAATTTTTCCTTTACGATTTTTCAAGTGTTTAAAAAAATCTTCTTCCATCTTGCTTTCAGCTACCATTCTTGAACCAATAACTAATTCTGGGTTATGACAAAATGGGCAACGAAAACTACAACCCACAGTAAAAACCGTCGTGGCTAAATTGCCAGGATAATCTATTAAGGTTAATTTTTGAAAACCGCCTATTATCATATTCTATGCTTTAAGATTTTAGTATTACTTAATTTATTAGTTAATTTTATTCTTTAAATTTTGTTGCTCAAATTTCAAAATCTAAATTTTAAATTTCAAATCAAATCTTAATGATTTAATTTCCAATGTTTTAAACATTATAACATTAGAAAATTAGAAATTGATTCGAAATTGGAAATTCGAAATTCGAAATTTTGTAAAATTAGGGGCAACCTAATTTTACAATCAAGTTGCCCTCCCATCTTTTTAACCCAATCAAACTGCGATTTTATCGCACCGCCTGGCGGTATTTGACAGAGCTTATTCTTCTATTGTTAACAACCGCAAGCTGCGTCAGCAACTACATATTCTGTTCGATCCTTATATTCCTCTTGCTTGCCTTTATTCCATTGATCAACTGGACGGATATATCCAACAACTCGAGAATAAACTTCAGTTTTTCGATAATTTCGGAGCGTCGCATCAGCCTTATGACAATCCTTACACTTAGCAAAAGTTTCTCCAGCAACTTCATAGGGCATGAACTCATCATTGTTTTTTAGTTTTTTACCACAATCATGGCATGTAATCTCTTTCATAATTTTTGTTTTTATTTATTAATATTTAAATTTATTTTTTTGCCTTTTGTTTAATTTTAAATTCTTTTCGATCAGCGAATTCTGCCTGCTTACCCCTGTTCCATTGCTCAACTGGGCGAATGTATCCGACAACTCGAGAATAAACTTCAGTCTTCTGTTCAATTACACATTTTGGACAAACAGCGTGCTCTCCATTTAAATATCCATGCACCGGGCAAATACTGAAAGTTGGAGACAATGTGAAATATGGTAAGGAATAATTTTCTGCAATTTTCTTTACTAGCTTCTTAGTAGTTTCAATATCCCAAATTCTTTCGCCTAAAAAACCATGCAAAACTGTTCCTCCAGTATATTTTGTTTGCAAATCATTTTGCAAATCCAAAGCTTCGAAAATATCTTCAGTAAAATAGACTGGGAGCTGAGAGGAATTTGTATAATAAGGTTCAGAGCCTTCTTTTTTCACTGCGTCATCATTAGCAAAGATAATTCCAGGATATTTATCTCGATCCATCTTAGCAAGACGGTAAGATGTTCCTTCAGCCGGAGTGGCTTCCAAATTATACATGTTGCCAGTTTCCTTTTGGTATTTAATCATTCTGTCTCGCATATGAACTAAAATTTCTTCTGCTAATTTCTTCCCCGCTTTAGTTGTTAAGTCTTTACCGATAAGATTTAAGAGTGCTTCATTCATTCCCAGCAACCCAATAGTTGAAAAATGATTAGACCAATATTGTCCTTGTCGCATCTTAATCGCTTCAAGATAAACTCTGGTATAAGGATAAAGACCCTTATCAGTTAGATTTTCTACTAATTTTCTTTTTGTTTCCAAGCTCTCTTTTGCTAAATCCATTAGATGGTCAAGTTTCTTAAAAAATTCTTTTTTATTGCCAGAAGTATGCCCGATTCTCGGAAGATTCATTGTCACTACTCCAATTGAACCAGTTAAAGGATTCGCTCCAAAAAGTCCTCCTCCCCGCTTGCGAAGTTCACGATTATCTAACCTAAGTCGACAACACATTGATCTGGCATCATCAGGATCCATATCAGAATTTACAAAATTTGCAAAATAGGGAATTCCATATTTAGCTGTCATTTCCCAGATTGCATCGAAACGCTTATCTTTCCAATCAAAATCTTTGTCGATATTGTAAGTTGGGATTGGAAAGGTAAAGATTCTTCCTGATGCATCTCCTTCAGTCATTACTTCTGCAAACGCACGATTAATCATGTTCATTTCTTCCTGAAATTCGCTGTAAGTTTCTTTTTGAGGAACACCACCAACGATTATCGCCTCGGTTTTCAAATTTTTCGGACAAATAATATCCATGGTGATATTTGAAAATGGAGTTTGAAATCCAACTCGAGTTGCTACATTCATATTAAAAACGAAAGATTGAATTTCTTGTTTTACTTTTAAATAGCTTAACTTATCCGCTCGAACAAGTGGCGCCAAGAGAGTATCAAAGTTAGAAAAAGCTTGAGCTCCAGCAACTTCACCTTGCAGGGTGTAGATGAAATTTACCATTTGTCCCAATGCTGATCCAAGATGCTTAGCAGGTTTACAAGCAACTTTTCCTGGAACACCTGTAAAACCTCGTCGCAAAAGATCTTGCAAATCCCAACCGCAACAATAGGCGGCAACAAGTTGCAAATCATGAATATGAAAATCGCCACCTTCATGAGATTTTTTAATCTCTGGAGTATAAACTCGATTCATCCAATACTTTGAACTAACGATTGAAGAAATGTAGTTGTTCAATCCTTGCAAGGAATATGCCATATTTGCATTTTCCTTAACCTTCCAATCAATCTCTTGAATATACTTATCAACAAGATTAACTGCCTCATCAAGCGATTCTTCGGTTTCACGAATTTTTCGATGTTGATCACGATAAATAATGTAGGATTTGGCAGTTTCTTCGAAATCCAAAATCATCAAGACTCTTTCTACTAAATCTTGAACTTCTTCAATTTCTGGAATTCGCCCTTCCTTATAATTTTTATTTAAAAGTTGAACGCATTTATGACTAACTTTTCTAGCGTCCTCTAAATTTCCTTCTCCTGTAACTTGAAGAGCTTTATAAACAGCTTTAGCAATTTTTTCTGGAACAAACGGGACAACATTTCCGTCACGCTTGGTAACTTTTTTTACTTTGCTTTCAATTTTATTTATTTTCTTCTTCTCTACTTTTTTAGGTGTAACTTTCTTGCCACGAGCTTGCTTGTGGTGAGCTTGTCTAATCTGTTGAGTGGTTTTTGTAACCTTTTTGACTGCAACTTTTTTAATTACTTTCTTCTCCTCATTTCCCCCGCCTGCAACGCTCTGCGTAGCATTTCGGGCAGGCCTTTTTTTGTTTTTGTTTCGTTTTACCATATCTTTGGTTTTAGATTTAGGTTTATTTATTAAATTTATTTTCTTCTTATTATTTGTATATTCGTAATTAGTAGAGACTACTTATTTTTCTTCTAACGCATCCAACTCCTTTTTAAAACTTTCGATACTTCCAAAAGATTTATACACACTAGCGAATCGGACATAAGCTACTTCATCAACTGTCAGGAGTTTCTTCAAAACAATCTTTCCGATTTCTTTTGTTGAAACTTCTGGCTTCTCTAATGATCTAATTGAATATTCAATATCTCCCATTAGCTTAAAAAATCTTTCTTCTGTGACAGGTCGCTTTTCCAAAGCTTTTCTAATCCCAGATTCAATCTTATTCTTATCGTAATCCGTATGTGATCCATTTCTTTTTACAACTGAGAGTCGGATAAGTTCAACTTCTTCGTAGGTTGAAAAGCGAGCTTCGCATTTTGGGCATTCTCTTCTTCTTCGAGTAATTTTTCCATCATTTGTTTCTCGCGAATCAACAACTCTAGTATCAGTATTATTGCAAAATGGACAGTTCATAATTTTTGATTTATATACTACAGATAGTGGTTATATACCATATGTGGTATATAGTAATACTATTATACCACTAGACATATTTCACGCAAGGGGTCAAAAAAGGCCGAAAAAATCGACCCTTTATTTTCAACTGTGGATAACTCTATACTTTATTTAGATTTATTTAAAAACTAATTTAACCTGCCTGCCCCGTGGAGCGTAGCGACTTTACGGGGTGGATAACTTTTCCTATAAACTAACAAACGCCACTGGAAGGACTTTTTTGAAGATTCCAGCAATTAGAACTGAATCTGATTCATCTAAGTAGATTGGTTGATGGACCTTGTTGGTCGAGTTTGGAAACAAGCCAATAATTCCGTGTTTTAACTTCTTATATTTCTTAATTGTTGCCATTCCATTAATCACCGCCACCACAATTTTGTTCTCAAAATCACAATCACTGTCACATTTTTCAAAAACTGCATAATCCCCATCACCAATCTCTTCCTTATCCATTGAATCTCCAAGGGCTTTCACTGCAAACAATTGGGCTGGTTCTTCTTTCCGAAAAAGACTCTTAGAAATTTGCAGATAACCATCTACATTTCCATCAGCATAGGCCAAAGCCTCTCCGCAAGAAGCCAACCCATACATGGGAATAGAAAAGATGTTTTTGAAATTTGCATAATTGTCATTTTCAACAAGATAGATTTTTTTGCCCTTATCTCGTTTCAAAAGATCTTTTTTCTCCAAGGCTTCAATCACTTGAACAGTTCCTTTGAGACTTCCAACCTCAATTCCTTTTTCTCCAAGAATTTTGTGAACTTTATAGGTCGTTGGGTTTTCTTTTTGTTGGTTGATTATTTCTTTGATGGTTTCCAAAACCATATTTTGTTTAGGGGTTAATGAATCCATAGTGATATTTTTTAATAATTATGATGTTATTATATCACTACACTATTTTTATGCAATACACCACCTGTGGATAACTTTTTACAAATAAAAAAGCTCCGTACAATGTAGGGAGCTTGTAAAAGGGAATGGGGTGAGAAGGAGCCAGTTTAATGACATTTATATTTAAGCTTTTGGCAAAATCAAATCGCAGATACCTCTTATGGTTTATTGGCCAATAAAGAGGAGGATGAATCTCCCTTACTTGCAATTTGTACTTCTAAAAAAGAGGGGTGTTTAGTTTTTGACAGATTTAAACTTCATTTATTTAATCGATTGCACAAGTATGTGCAACACTGGTTTTTTAAAGAACTCCTCCTCACCCACCTAAAAATTAGCATAAGATTTAATTCTTGTCAAAAAAACAGCCCTGAATCATCAGGACTGCTTTGAATTTGCATTATAATTTTATTTCCCCATCTTTCGACGAATAAAAGTTGGAATTTCTAGATCATCATCGTCATCCTCATCAGGTTTTTCAACTCGATTATCATTATTTGATCTAACTTGCTTCGGAGGAACTTTTTCTTCAATAATCATCGTTGATTCACCAGATGGATAAGTCATTTTAGAAGTATCTTCTTTCTTTATAGCAATTTCATTTTGTTTTTCTTCTGCGCGGCTTGCTCGAGACATTTTTTCCAATAATGTTTCTCGATTTTCTTCGATATCAAAACCAGTGGCTACTACTGTAATTTGGACTTCACCTTTCTTAATTGCTTCATCAACTACTGCTCCAAAAATTACTTTAGCATTTGGATCAATTGATTCGGTAATGATGTTAGCTGCTTCATTAATTTCAAGCATTGTTAGATCGCTTGAGCCACTAACATTAAAGAGAACTCCCTTAGCACCATCGATTGAAAGCTCTAAAAGAGGACTATTAATTGCTGCTTTGGCAGCTTCAGCAGCTCGATTTTCTCCAGCTCCAACTCCAATTCCCATAAGTGACGATCCGCTGTTAGCCATAATTGCTCGAACATCAGCGAAATCAACATTAACAATTCCCGGCTTAGTGATTAGATCAGAAATACCTTGAACTCCTTGACGAAGAACATCATCCACGATTTTAAAGGAATTAACAAGGGTAGTTTTTTTATCAATAATTTGAAGCAATTTGTCATTTGGAATTGTGATTAGAGTATCAACTCTTTCTCGCAAGTTTTCCAATGCTTCTTCAGCAATGGCTTTTCTTTGTGCTCCTTCAAAAGAAAATGGTTTAGTCACAACAGCAACAGTTAGAGCTCCCGATTCTTTGGCAGCTTCTGCAACAATTGGAGCGGCACCTGATCCAGTTCCACCACCAAGACCACAAGTAACAAAAACCATATCAGTTCCTTTGAGAACTTCCTGCATTTCATCACGATTTTCTTCAGCCGCTTGACGTCCAACATCTGGATTCATTCCTGCTCCCAATCCTTTGGTCAGGTTTTTTCCAATGTGAACTTTTTCGGCAGCTCGATTGTGATGCAAGTCTTGCGCATCTGTATTAATTGCTACATATTCAACGCCTTTAAGCTTAGAGTCGATCATTCGACCGATAGCATTTCCTCCTGATCCTCCTACTCCTATAACTTTAATACGAGCAAAAGTTTCTACTGGTGGTTTTATTTCTCCCATATATTTATATAAACAATTTTAAACAAAAAATTAACAATTTTGGCTCTTCTACAATAACTAAATTTAGCACACCTTATTCTAATGTGTCAAATATCCCTTTTATTTTTTGTTTTTGGCTTTGTTTTAGAACTTTTATGGGAGAAATTTCCCAAAAATCTTTTTTATTTTATCCACTATCTCTCCTGTTCTCTGAGGAATCATTATCGCACTGAAACTTTTTTCTTCACTTTCCATTTCCCATAAAATTAAACCAATTGCAGTAGCAAAAGATGGGTCATCTACTTTGTCTACCAATCCTCCCAATGGAACAGGAAATCCAACTTGAGTCGGAAGACCCAAAATTCTTTTTGCCAAATCAACCACTCCCGGAATTTTTGATCCACCACCAACTAAAACTGCTCCGGCTGGAAGAAGTCTTTCGCGATCAATTGCTTTCAATTCCTTATTCACCATTGTAAAAATCTCTTCTAATCTCGCTTCAGTAATTTCTGCTACATGATGGCGAGAGACACAACCTTCTTCGGAAGGATCTATTTGAGCTAAGTTAATTTCATCTTTCTTATCAATTTCTTTTGGCGATGCACTCCCATATTCAATCTTAACTTTTTCGGCTACATCAATTGAAGTTCTCAGTCCGATTGCAATATCATTAGTAATATGATTTCCACCAATTGGCAAAACTATTGTATGCACCAATTCCTTTTCTTCATAGATTGCCAGTGAAGTTGTTCCGCCACCAATATCAACCATAACGACACCGAGCTCCTTTTGTCTTTTTGACAGAACTGATTTAGCCCCAGCAAGAGGTGCTAGAACTAATTCTCTAATTCCAATTTTAGCTTGATCAAAACAATTAACCAGATTTTTAATAAAAGGAGTTGAGCCTTCAATAATGATTGAATCAACTTCCAACCGAACTCCACTCATTCCCAAAGGATCCTTAATATCTTTTTGTTCATCTAGGGAATAGCTTCTTGAAATTACATGAACAATTTCCTTGTTGGCAGGAATAGAAATTGCTTGAGCAGCATTTATTACTCTGGAGATATCATCTTCTTCAACAGCTCCATCTGCTCGGCCAACTGCGACCACTCCTTTAGAGTTTTGAGAGGTGATATGGTTTCCTCCCAAGCTTGCCACTACTGAATCAACTTGCACGCCAGAAATTGTTTCGGCTTGGCGAATTGATTCATCGAGTGAACGAACCGCCTCTTCAATATCAACAATAACACCTCGCCTAAGGCCTTGGGATTGCGAAACGCCTACGCCAATAATTCGCGGGAGCTCTTCCTCAGGAAAGACTTGTGCAATAACTGTTCTGATATTAGAAGAGCCAATATCAACCACAGCAATAATGTCATTTTTTGACATGAAAAAATTTAATGTTTATTAATCTCTTAATATAATACAATAAAAATGGATAAATGACAAAGAATTATATTATAATTTTTCTAATAGATAAGGGTAAAAGATGATTATTCCAATCACTACTGAAACAAAAGCGGTAATTAAAACCGAAGCCGCCATAAGGTCTTTGATCAATCTCGCATAAGGATGAATTCGAGGTTTAAGAATATCCACCACTCTTTCAAAAATAGTATTTACCAGTTCCATAATAAGGACGGCCATGATCATAACAATCAAGGCTACATTTTCCAATCGAGAGGTGGGGAAATAAATCATCGCAATCACAACCAGAATTGCAATTACAATTTCATTTTGAAAATTCTTTTCACTTTGAAAAGCATAAATTAATCCCCTGAAAGCATGTCTTATACTACGATTAAATTGTCTTATTCTTTCCATGTTTCTTGTCCAGTTAAATAGCGAATTTATTCGCTCCGCCTCAGCGTTTATTTAACAGGATAAAATTATTTTTTAATTAGAAAAATTCTTAGCTATTTTTTCTTGAATAGAAAACATTTTAGTTCCGTGTTGAAATCCTAGCAGGTGCAAAATTCCATGAGAAAATACCTTAGCCAGTTCTTTTTTTAATTCTAAATTATTTTCTTTCGCGTATTTCTTAATATCATCATAACATAAAATAATCTCACCTAAAAACAGTTCATTTTCTTTTTGGGCTTTGAGTTTTTTTTGGGTTTCAAATTCTGGAAAAGATAAAACATCAGTTGAAGTATTAATTTTTCGATACTCTTTATTTATTTTTTTAATTTCTTTTTTCGGAACCAAAGCCAAACTCAAAGACAAATCTTTTCCTTTCAAAAAATCAAATTTAATTTCCTCTAAAGTCTCCTCTGCCACCTCAGAAAAAAAATCTTCCTCAATCGGACTTTTGGAAAGATTATTAATTTCTAGGTTTATCTTCATAACTCTATTATAACATAAAAAAACACCCCCTTTGAATGCTTGAATTTAACATTCTGGCTTTCTGCAGAATGTTGGAATGTTATTTTGAGGTTAGCTGTGGCGATATTTTGAAGAGTAAAATCACTAATATTTTCATAAGCTTGCCTGCCTTCGGCATGGGGTGTTTAGATTTATTTTTCCAATAATTTTTTATAAATCTCCAAATCCTCATCACTAAAAGAAACGAAATATACTTTTTCAATTTGATGCTTTTCTTCTTTTAAAAATTCTTTAACCGCTTCAATTGCAATGGGAGCTGCTTTCTCTATTGGATAGCCATAAACTCCAGTAGAAATATTAGGAAAAGAAATCGTCTTAACATTATTATCAACTGCCAGGTGCAAGCTCATTTCATAGCAACTCCGAAGCATCTCAGCCTCCCTCCCATCTTCATTTCCATAAATTGGCCCTACAGTGTGAATAACCCATTTGGCAGGCAAATCAAAGCCCTTCGTAATCACCGCCTCACCCTCCATACAACCACCAATCTTGAGACAAGCATCATATAACCCCTGACCAGCTGCTTGATGGATTGCACCATCAACTCCACCACCTCCAAGAAGTCTACGATTAGCCGCATTAACAATCGCATCAACTTTCAGTGTTGTTATGTCTTGTTTAATTGCGATCAATTCTGTTTTCATAATTTAATTTATTTTCTCAATTTCTTTAGCTAAAAATTTTAAATCTCCTGCTAATGGATTCTTTGGCCAACGCTTCAAAAGAGCTGGAATAACTCTTTGATATTGGTTTAGGGTTTTATCTTTTCCAACATTAAAACGTTCAAAAATTTTCTCTCCTTCCCTAGCATAATCATCAATCAATTCAGTCCCATTGGAAAGTACATCTCCAGATTTAACTAAAACTGAATTCTGAGAGAATTTCTTAATATGCTCAAGTGCTTCATCTTTGCGAATATTCCAAGGAATTTCTTTACCATTAGAATATTCCTTTTTCTCCGTTACGCTCATTACTAATTTAGTAACATTTTTTCCAAATCTTTCTTCAACCATTTTTGGAGTTACTTTTTTTTCTTTGGTGCTATCCTCAATCGTATCGTGCAATATTCCAGCGACAATCACATCCTCCTTGGCACCAGCCAAAGAAAGAATTAAGCCCGCTGTCAGAGGATGAGTAATATAGGGAATTAATTTTCCTTTCCGTTTTTGATCTTGATAAACTTGATGAGTTTTTGCAGCAAATTTAATTGCTTTTTGAATTTTTGTTGTATATTTCATATGTTTTTATTATAGTTTAATTATTAGATTTTGCTAGCTTAATGCTCTAAGCCAAAGGATATTCGGCTATTAGAAGCATTTTTTCGCAATCTGGGCAACAAACATCCAGACAATAGTGGCTATCCGTATTCACATAGTCGCTGGACTTTGGTGTTCCTTCCCATCCGCAAATCGGACATTCTAATGGAGAATTTTCATTATATTTAGCATAAGTAATAACTTTAGCTGGATGATTTATCATCGCATTAAGCATTTGCTCATTGGTTAATTCTTTTTTCATATTTTTCACCTCGCTTTCTAGTTTACCCGCCTTTGGCGGTCTCAGTCTAAAAAACAAAAAAAGCGACTGAGAGTTTTGATCCATCCCAATTACTTGGTAATGAATGAAATCTCCCAACCGCTTATATACGATTAGTCATTTATCCCTTTAGGCTCACCGCAGATTTCCCAGTTCGCCCACCAACCCTATATTGAAAAGATAAATGTTTATGTTTTTAATCTCCTACACACCTATTCTAGCATATTTTAAGCAAAAAGTCAAATCCTATTTCTCCACTTCCCTAACAGCTTCAATATAATTACAAAAATCACAATCTTTTGAAAGTTTGGGAATTGAATTTTTCATCAAACATTTCTTAGCATCCAACAAAGCCTTCTCTACCCAACTATCATCTCCCTTATACGGAATTACTTTGATTCTAAATTCTAGTTTAGCGTCAAAAGCTTTCTTATCTCGATCGCCATTACAATAAACAAAATAGCCAGTCTTGGAAACTTTGAAACCATTTTTTCGAAAAAGCCATTGGTACATTTCCATCTGTCTCTTATATCCAATTTGCCAATCCGCATCCAAATTTACTTCGCTAGCCTTGCTCGTTGCTTTATAATCAACAATAATCAATTCACCTTTGGAATTAACCCAAACATCATCAATCGCACCAGTAAAAAGAAAATTAGTTGGTTTATGCAAAAACCGAATCCCTTTGAAATTTTCTCGCCATTCATCCATTCGTTCATCTTGAAAAGGCACGGCCTTAATTCCATATTCTTTCATTAAAGGATGAGTAGTCTTTTTCGCTCGATGAATATCGAATTCTTTTTTGAGCAAGGCATCAACAGCCGAATTGAGATTAAAAGGAAATCCTCCCGGTTGGCCAATTCCTAATTTTTTATTCAAATAGAAACATCGCGGACAATTTAAAAATTGATCAATTCCGGAACGACTAATCTTAAAAGCCTCTTTTGATTTGGCCTGCCCAGTAGCCGGCTTGCCGTGCTTCTGGGGATCAAAAAGATTTCTAGTTCGTTTAGCTTTATAAAATTCAGACATAAATTATTTTTTACTATTTTTATAACCCTCTATGAAAAATATCATATCAATTATCTTTGCCTTTGTATAGACATGCCCCGTTGATTTCCCAGTATCATATTCAAAGGCCCGTAACTTACTAGCTTCTTCGGAAATAATTTCTGAATAGTTGTCATAAAAATATTTTATTTCATGAAGTGACTGCTTATTAAAAGTTTTTAGATTAGAGCCATTCTTAAAATATGTATCGTATGCAGAAACATTACCAAAAATTCCTAACATTATTTTAGTAATCAATGTATCAGATGCTATTTTTTGACTATTGTCATTAATTATTTTCCTAATATCATTCCTGCATTCTATCAATATCTCCATATTATCAGGATAATTAGGAACATCTATTTTCCAGAAGCTATCTTCTTTTTCTGAAATATATTTAATTAGAGGTTCATAAAACTTTATACTTTTTTGTAATAAAAATGAAGAGGCCCTTAGCATTCCCCAACTTGCCAAATAAAAAGCTAGGTGTAGACAGCTATTCTGAATGTTTATTATATTCGAAATATCTTTTTTATTTTTAAATCCTTGAAAATAATTAAAACAATAATCAAAAGATGAATATCTAGACCACGCCTTACGACCATCTTCATTCGGCAATAAACCATCCTCAAATAAGGCTATATTTTTCCTTACAATATTTTCATCCAATAAATTTATACTCTTCACAAAATTATTTTTTACTTGAATTGCTATTTAGTATTTCTTTTTTAAAAACAATAATAAAATGCTTTACAATTCCAAATCTGTCCAATTTTCAAATTGGCCTTTTTCAAATTTAGCACTATTCTCGGTATAATAAACCCATCTGCCATTATTATTTTTATTACCAGTATTAGCAACTAAACCACCAAATAATTGTTTACCTTTTTTATTTTCATCCTTAATATATTTTTGTAGTCCATCAGACTTAGAGCCAAAATCAGAAAATTGAGTTCCGTGTGGATCGAATAATCCAATTCTTCCGTCTTTAAATTTAACTACAAAATCAACGTAGAAGGGTGTTTTGCCATTATCATATGGCACAGCAAAAAATGTCGCATCCCTATCTCCGTTTTTAAACCACCACTCAATTTTTCCGGATTTATCCAAAAAATCAGTAAAAGATTTCTCCATTTCAGACAAATATTTTACATAAAACGGTTTCATTGCAGCACTTTTTTTATTTTCTTCAGCATAATCACTACCAAAAGATAAAACTTCAGGGACATTCCAATTTTCTGATTTAGCGAGTTCGCTTTCTCTTGTTTCAGTTTCATCCTTATACTCAATTTGTGCCTTATCTAAAACATTCACAAAATGTTGCATATTATCTTCACCTAAAACTATTTTTACAATTTTCTCCCATTTTTCGGAATAATCCATTTTCAATTCTTTTTCAAAGAATTTGTAAATAGATTCTTTCACTCTATTTACAGACCTGTCTTCTGGATAAAAAAGACGAAGACTATTTCTTACAAAATAATCAAACAATTTTTGCAAATCAGCATCACTGACGGTAATTGATTTGTCTCCCACGATTTTTGATCCGGCAAGTGTATCAATATCACTGGCTTTATAGTCAGAAATAATCTTGATATCAACTTTTTTTGCTTTTATATCTATTTTTTTCTTCAAACCAGATTCTTTTGCATGTTCCAAAAAAATCTCAATAAAACGCGGGGACAATCTTGTTTTTTCACGATGTCGTTTTGAGTAGAATGAAACTAAATTTATCGGTTCATATTTTTCTATTCTTTTGCTAGTTAGGAATGAAACATATCCAAGCGCGACATCTTTGTTAATAACAATATCGTTTATGTTTGTATAAATATATCCGTAATTCAAAATCTCTTCGCTATAATATTTCCCTCGATCTGGTTCGGGCATTCTCATAATTCTTCCTACTGTTTGAATAGAAAAAATCGGACTGTGCCACTCTCTAAACAACGCCATTACTTGCGCTCGCGGACAATCCCAACCCAAAGCAATTGCTTGCTTGAAAAGCAAAACCTCTACATCACTATCGTTTTTTTCTACATCTTCTTTGTTTACATGCTCACCCGAAAGCCAAATGGCGAGTTTATTGTTTCCTTTTTCTGTGGAAATATTAAAATCATCTTTTAAAATTTTGATTACTTTATCTTTTAGCTCGTCTTCTCTTTGTCCTTTTCTGTCGGGTAACTGAATCAACACTAATGGATTGATATTACTGCCTTCTTTTTTGTAGCTCTCGATTAGTTCTGCTCTTTTTTTCAAAGCTTCGCTGATGACTGTTTTTTCGCTATCTTTTTCAAACTTTTTTTCACCTAATTCTGTCTTGATTTTGCCTTCTTTAAAAACATTTACAAAATTTTCATTTAAAACCAGTGACTTTTTGATCATCGCTTCTTTTTTAACATCGTCCACTAGAATTTTTACATCATAGTCGCCCTCAAGAATAGGAGTTGCAGAAACTTCAATTGTCAGGCTTGGATCTATGTCTTTGCGAAGTTGAAGTGCGGCGGACATCTCTTTTTTGTCCATCTGTCCGGCTGAATAATGAACCTCATCAATAATCAAAACAAGTGTTCTGCCTTCTTCTCGTGTTCTTTCCAAAACTTTTGAAAGATAAAATTCCTGCTCATTTTCTTTGACAATCGTATTAGATCCTTTTTTGTTGACACTAGACCAGTTGAAAAACAAAATTTCGTTTTCTTCTATTTTTCTATCATTCAAATCTTCAAAATATGAACATTCCAAAGTTCGGCTTTTTTCGTAATAATTATCTAATTTTTCCTTGCTCTGTATATGCAGTTTTTTTGGCGCCGCCCAAATAAAACTAAGTGGTTGTTTGATTTCTTTATCATCAACCAATTGCTTCAGAAATTCCGCCATCATTATTGTTTTGCCGGAACCGGTTGGCGCTTTAAAAACCAATTTTTTGGCGCCATCCATATTCAAAAGCTTTTTGGCTTTATCTAATAAGTCGGCTATCGCATCTTCTTGATATATTTTTAATTGCATAATTTTATTTTTAAAATGCTATTACCATGCTTATAATGCTTATAATAGTTGCAATAATACTTAAAATTTTAGCCATATCATTTGTAAAAAAATTCCAAAACTTTTTATACCAAGGATCAAATTCTTTATACCCCTTAGAAGTCAATCTTGCCCAGCCAGGATTGTGCTGTCCATAAAAACTATTAGAGAGGAATTTATTAGAAACTTCGATTTTCTTTTCTTCACGGAGCAACTTGAGATGCTGAATAATATTTTCCATATAGTATTTACCTACTAGTGTCAATAAATCATCTTTAATTAAATCATATTCAATGCCCTTTTCAGGATTTTCATTTGAATTTTTAATAAGTGTTAAAATTTCTTTTTGTAATTTTTTAGTTATCATATTTTTCATTTAAATATTCTTCTATAAACTTTTAGAATCGCTTCAGGAATTGGTGATAATTTTACTTTTTGCTTTATGTCTTCAAACTCATCTTCAAATGAATCGTCGCCGAGCGAGAAAACATAGACACTAACTTTGCCTTTTATATCTTTGATCGCTTTCTTAAAATCTTTAATTACTAACTGGTCAAAGATTATTCCTGCATAATGTTCAGAATTTTTAAAAATCTTATAACCAACTCTATTCTCAACTTCCTCAAAAGTTCCTTCCTTAACACAGAGCATTTCTATTGCTTCTTCAGTCAATCTGATTTTATTCTTATCGGTTGCTTGTTTATAATCAACAAAATCAGTTTTAAAATACTTAAGATTTCCCCCTAATTTTGCTTTCTTTCCATAGCCATAAATTGCTTTTTTGATCCTTGGATAACAATACTTATCTGCTATATTTCCATTACCATTTTCTTTATTATACGTACATAAAATAAACTTTCTATTACCACCATATAATTTATTTAATTCTAAAGTTGCTTCTCCTGTTGTACCTGATCCAGCAAAAAAGTCGCAAACAGTAGCGTCATTATTATATGAAGAATATAAAATTCTCCTAACCAAATCTAATGGTTTTTTCCCATTCTTAAAATCTACCCCGCCCTCTGCTCCAAGTCCTGTGGTTTTAATATCCATCCAAATGTCACCAGGATGTGATTCTAAATTGTCATCAGCAAAAATCAACTGCACGCGAGGTTTTTTTGAAGTCTTATTATAATCAGATTTTACAATATATAAGAGATTATCTCTTTTTGATATGACACTAAAAATAACTTGATTTATCTTTTTTTTCTTTACATCAGTTATATTTTTTACAGAGGATGAAGCCGCAGTACGTGCAATTCTCCATGCATTTAAAAGTTTCCATTCCAAAATATCTTTCTCTTTTTTTATAGCAACTTTTTTAATCGCTTGACTTACAGATATCAATTTAATTTTAGATAAAATTTCTTTATCTAAATAATCCAGATCACTATCTTCTAATTTTTCCTTAGCAGATGTTTTATTTATGAAATCACGATCTTTTTTTGAGAAATTATCAATAAATATATTATATTCATTGTCCCATTTTGCTTTTTTAATGGGATCGAATCTTAGATTCTTTATCCCGTCCTTTTTAGCAAAAATTACATACTCCTTATATTTTGGTATGTTGCCTGACTTTCGAGTCGCTCCCATTTTTAGGCCACTAGCCTCACTCATTTTTACTACAACAATTTTTGTATTGTCATTGAATAACTCATCGAGTAATAATTTTAATTGTGCAATCTCATGATCATCAATCGAAACTGCTAACACCCCGTCCTTAGTTAATAAATTCTTTGCAAGCAATAATCTCTTGCTCATGAAAGATGCCCACTTACTGTGTTTATATGAATCTTCTTCGTCTACATAATCATCGTTGTAAACAAAATCTTTATTCCCTGTGTTATATGGTGGGTCAATATAAATAACATCAATTTTACCTTTGTGAGTATAATTTAAAACAGAAAGCGCATGATAATTGTCGCCTTCAATAAGTAAATTTACCGGCTTATTTTTATCCGTTATTATTTCTTTACTTTTAACTTCCTTAAGAACCGGCAATTTTTCTTTGCACATTTCCACGACATCCTCCAGTTTATCTTCCCAGACTAAGCCGTATTTCTTCTTTTTCTTCAATTCTTTTTTTAACCGTTCAATTTCAGCTAAAAGTTTTTGATTTGTTTGATTATTATCCATAGATACTTTATATTAACATTTTATCCTTAAAACTGAAAAATCCGGTTTTTGTAATAATAATATGATCATTGACTTCAATCCCCAAAATTTTTCCCGCTTCCACTAATCGTTTTGTGATTATTAAATCATCTTCGGACGGTTCGGGATCGCCAGACGGGTGATTGTGAACAAATATGACTGACGCCGCTTTATTTTTGATCGCTTCCTCAAATACTTCGCGAGGATGAACAATACTAGAATCAAGATTACCAACTGAAACTTCCGTAATTGAGTGATTTCTACTATTAAGAGCAATCATATAAAAATGTTCCTTGTGATAATCTTTGAGTTTACTTTTTATCAGCTCATAGACTTTTTTAGGGTCGGAAAGATCTTTGCTCTTATACGGCGAAGTTTGAGAGGAATTCCGACGACCAATTTCAAAAACAGCTTTTAATTGTGTCGCTTTCGCCGGTCCAATTCCTTTGATTGAAGTCAGCTCTTCAATACTGGCTTCGGCTAATTTTTGAAGACTGCCAAATTGCGACAATAGTTTTTGAGCCGTTACTACAACTGATTCGCCGGCAACACCACGACCTAAAATAACCTGCAATAATTCTTGAG
>Ga0222628_1000199_pt1 | contig 29878 bp, 22 predicted proteins | sample AntAcemetageno95_FD_179860 | JGI IMG/M metagenome (GOLD analysis project Ga0222628, IMG submission 179860) | Saline water microbial communities from Ace Lake, Antarctica - #95 | ecosystem: Environmental > Aquatic > Non-marine Saline and Alkaline > Saline | place: Antarctica: Ace Lake | collected...
AAATAGTCTCCTTTATAAGTTTGTGTCACATTCATTATAACACGAGATTATTTGCTCTTTTTAATACAAAAGAGATGAATATAAAATATAAAAAAAGTAGTGCAAAAAGAGAAAATTTGACACTACCTCAATAAAAAAGAGGTGATTAAATGTATGAATTAGCAATAATGGATGGATCCGTCTTTATTGATGGGAAATTTATTAAAAAGAATGTTTATATTAAAGATGGGTTAATATCTGCTATAACTGACAAACATCTAGATGCTACTGAATACTATATTGCAAAAAATAGATTAGTTATCCCAGGGATAATCGATCCTCATGTCCACTTTAATTTAGATCTAGGTAAAATTCATTCAGCTGATGATTTTTATAGTGGGAGTGTTACTGCGGCATATGGTGGAGTAACAACATTTATTGACTTCTTAGAACCAGTTTCAAATAGAAAAGACTTAATAAAAGCATTTAAAAAAAGACAAGTTGAAGCAAACAATAGTGTAATTGACTATAAATTTCACGCTACACTAAAAAATCCGAAAGGTAATTTAGATGAAATAACTGATGAGATGAAAAAATCAGGAATTACTTCTGTTAAACTTTTTACAACTTATTCAGATTCTAATCGTAGAACCTTTGACGCAGAAATAAGAAAACTATTAAAGTTGTCTGTTGAAAAAGATTTTTTAATTCTCGCACATATTGAAAATGATGATTTAATCAATTTAAATCCTTTATTTAAAATAAAAGACTTACTCAAAAGTAGAAGCACGGTTAGTGAAACTACAGAAGCCTTAAAACTTGCAAGATTTGCAAAGGAAACAGGAGGTCATCTGTATATGGTTCATTTAAGCAGTGGCTTAACTTTACAAAATTTAGTAAAAGATTTTGGGGATATTTTGGGAGTTAATTTCTATATTGAAAGTTGTCCTCACTATTTTAGTTTAAGTGCTGATTTATTGGATAGAGATGATGGTTATTTATATACACTTGCACCACCACTTAGAACAACAGAAGAAGCTGAATTATTAAATAAACTAATCGATCATGTAAATACTATAGGGACTGATCATTGTCCATTTTATATGGAAGAGAAAAATAAAAAGTTTTTGAAAGATTTACCTCTAGGTATAGGCTCTATCGAGCATTCATTTAATATTATGTATAGTTTATTCCAAGATAAAATTATTGATAAAATGACTAAAAACGTTGCTAAAATACACAACTTGTATCCTCAAAAAGGAGTGATTCAAGTTGGAAGTGATGCGGATATGTTTATTTATGATAAAACTGTTGAATCAAAAATCTCTGATGATCACTCTTCTTGTGATTACTCAGTCTATAAAGACAAATTAGTTCTTGGAAAAGTTGAATCAACAATTTCAAGAGGTAAATTCATTGTTAAGAAAAGCAAATTTATTGGCGGACACGGAGAATTCTTAAATTAGGAGATGAAACTGAATGAGAAAAGTTATAATCAATGCGACAACATACGATTTTGCAACATTAAAGAAAAACCAGTATATTATATTTGATACTACAATTATTGAAACCGGGGATATGAAAGACATGACATATGACAATCTTGAAACAATCGATGCCAGTGGTAGGGTTGTTATGCCTGGTCTTGTGAACGGACATGCTCATATTTATTCAACATTTTCACGTGGATTAGGAGTGCCTTATAATCCCGCAAACTTCTTGGAAATTCTAGAACAATTGTGGTGGCGAGTAGATCATCATATTAATAACGAGGTAAGTTATTACAGTGCTTTGGTTAGCGGTGTTGAATTCTTGAAAAATGGTATTACAACGGTAATCGATCATCATGCTTCAGGAACTGATATCTTAGGCTCTTTAGAAGCTTTAAGAAAAGGTTTGACGGATGAGGCAAAAGTTAGAAGTGTCTTATGTTTCGAAACAAGTGATCGTTTTAATGTTGAGAAATCTATTAAAGAGAATATTGATTACTATAACAATAATCAAACGGATGTAGCACGAGGATTATTTGGGCTTCATGCCGCGTTCACTTTGAGTGACAAGACTTTGAAAAAGATTGGTGAGAGAAACGTTGCACCAATACATATTCACGTTGATGAATCAAAATACGATACGGAGTATTGTATGAAACACTATGGTAAAACACCGATTAAACGACTTGATCAATTTGGCTTGATAAAAGAGAATTCTTTATTGGCACATTGTTTATTCGTCGAAGGTGAGGATTTAGATACTATCAAAGCAAGAAAAGCGAAGGTTGTTTTTAACACTACATCCAACATGAATAATGGGGTAGGATTACCTAATTATCATAAATTTAACGATAAAGGGATTGACGTAATAATTGGTAATGATGGAATATCTTCATCAATGGCCTATGAATATCTGAATATTTTCTTTACGCAACATTTGAATGACTTAGATGTAAGAAAATTCGGCTTTGGTGATTTAATAAAAATGATTGATAATACATACGACTATGCTTCTTCATTGCTTAGAGTTAAGTTAGGAAAAATCGAAGTTGGTTACGAAGCTGATTTAAGTATTCTTGAATATACACCATTTACAGAAATCAATAATGATAATGCATTAGGTCATTTACTGTTTGGATTATTCCATAACTTTAAGCCAGAAACAGTATTTATAAGAGGAGAAGTAGTATTAAGTAAATATAAAGTAAGTAAGGATTTAGAACATAAATATAGTAAGGCTCTTAAGGTTTCTAAACAGTTTTGGAGTGAAGTTCTTAAAGGAGAAAATTATGAGTTTAAAAATAAGTTTTAACCATTTTATAACAAGTAGACATAATAGAGTAGGTGAAGAACAATGAGTGCAGAAATGAGACCAATCCAATTTAGCAAACTAATTAATTGGATGAAAAAAGAATATCAAAATGAGCAATCTATTTTTGGCATTCATGTGAATAAATTTTATAAGAATACATCTGGTAAAACGATTGAGATGTTTGGCGATAAAATTAGTTCGCCAATTGGTCCAGCAGCAGGACCAAATTCTCAGTTAGCTCAGAACATCATCGCTGCCTATTTAGCTGGAGCTAGATTTATGGAATTAAAGACAGTGCAAATTATGGATGGTGAAGAACTAGCTGCATGTATTCCGCGTCCTTGTATTAATGTTGAAGATGAGGGTTATAATGTTGAGTGGTCGACAGAATTAAAAGTTGTTGAAGCTCGTGATGAATATGTTAAAGCTTGGTTTGCAATTCATGTAGTGGCAAAAGAATTAGGTATTTCTGATATAAGAGATTTTATCTTCAATATATCAGTAGGATATACATTAGAAGGAATTAAAACACCAAAAATTGATTCTTTTATCAATGACATGATTGATGCGTCTAGCACTACAATGTGGAATGAATGTAAACAATACTTATTAGAAAATATTAATATTTTTGACAATGTTACAATTAAAGATATTGAAAATATAGAGAGATCTATTTCTCCAAGTATTACAATATCAACTATGCATGGGTGCCCTCCTGAGGAAATAAATTCAATTGTTGAACATCTAGTTACAGTAAAAGGAATGCACACTTATGTGAAGTGTAATCCGACGTTACTAGGATATGAGTATGTTCGAAATATCATGGATCAATTCGGGTATGATTATTTATCATTTGATGATCATCATTTCAACGATGATTTGCAATGGAAAGATGCCATCCCAATGTTTACACGTCTACAGAAATTAGCAAAAGAAAAAGGATTGGTTTTTGGGTTGAAATTATCAAATACTCTTCCTGTACTAATTAAAAACTTAGAACTTCCTGGTGAGGAAATGTATATGTCAGGACGTGCGCTGTTCCCACTTAGTATCAGTTTAGCGCAGAAACTGGCAAAAGCTTTTAAAGGTGAAATGCCGTTATCTTATTCTGGTGGTGCTGATGCTTTAAATATCAAAACTATTTTTGAAACAGGGATTCGTCCAGTCACAGTATGTACTACAATCCTTAAGCCTGGGGGATATGAAAGAATCAAACAAATGTCTGAAATCTGTGAACCACTATTAAATGGTGGATTCAAAAAGATAAGTGTTGATAAACTTATGACAATTGTTGAAGGTCTACCGAACTATAAATATAACCAAAAGGATATTCGTGAAATTGGATCAAGAAAATCTGGTTCTTTATTACCATTATTTGATTGTTTTAAATCACCATGTAATTCAAGTGATATAGGGTGTCCGATAGAACAACAAATTCCCGAATATTTAAAACTAGTTTCCGAAGAAAAGTATAATGAAGCATTTGATGTGATTGCTATTGATAATGCAGCACCGGCAATTACCGGTACTATTTGTGATCATCAGTGTCAAAGTGTATGTACTAGAGTAGATTATGATGAATCACTATCTATCCGAGATGTTAAGAAAGTAGCAGTTTTGGCTGCTCAGGATGATTTTATAGAAGAAACAGAAATCAAGAACCTTAGAACTGCAAAAAAAGTAGCAGTTATCGGGGCAGGGGTTGGTGGAACTTCAACCGCTTTATTCTTGCGACGCAATGGTGTACACGTTGATGTTTTTGAAAAACGTGATAAACCAATGGGTGTAGTGACGTACTTGATTCCTGATTTCAGAATTCCTACGGAAATGATTGAAAGAGATTATAATTTAGCCGTGTCTGCTGGTGTTAATTTCCATTTTGGTGTAGATGCTGATTTTGATATCAATGAACTAAAAAAAGATTATGATTATGTTGTAATTGCAATTGGATCTTGGTTAAAAGGATTTAACCCATTAACAACTGGTAGAGAGCTAGCTCATGAGGCTCTAGACTTTTTAGAAAAATCTAAAAAAAGTAATTTATCATTGAATCTTGGGAAGAATGTTGTAGTTGTTGGTGGTGGGGATGTATCAATGGATTGCGCTAGAAGTGCAATACGTACAGCTGGTGTTGAAAATGTAACATTGATTTATCGTCGAGTTAGAAAAGTTATGCCAGCTACTTTTGAAGAATTTAGTTTAGCTACCGAAGATGGTGTAGTTATTAAGTTCTTAACATCACCAGTTGAATTTGATGGAAAAACTTTAACCTGTGTAAAAAATGAATTGATTAATAATAAAGCTTTGTCAACAGGAGAAACATTTGAAATGGAATGTGATTCCATTATTAACGCTATTGGAACCAAAGTAGATAAAACTGGTTATGAAAGAAATAATATCGCATTAAATGACTGGGGTTATCCAATAATTAATGAAAAAAACGAAACTTCAGTAGAAAATGTATATGTTGCTGGTGATGGTAAAGCAGGAGGTAAAACAATTGTTAAAGCTGTTGCAGATGCTAAACTAGTTGCAATCGATATCTTGAATAAATTAGAACTAAGTAATGATTTTGTTAAAGCAATCGTCCTTGAAAATCAAGCTACATTATATGATAAAAAAGGTACTTTGAAAGAAAGAATGGAAGCAAAACTTGATGGATTACGTTGTTTAACATGTGATCAAGTTTGTGATATATGTGCAGATGTCTGCCCTAATAGAGCAAATATAAGCATTCATATTGAGTCTGAATTATTCGGCCAAAAACAGCAAATTATTCATATTGATGGAATGTGTAATGAATGTGGTAATTGCGCTACTTTCTGTCCACATAGTGGTAGGCCATATAAGGATAAAATCACATTATTTTGGACCGAACATGATTTTGTTGATTCAACTAACATTGGATTCCTCCCTTTAAGCGAAAACCAATTTAAGGTTCGCGATGAAAAAGGGAATGTATTTAATTACACAATTGGGGATAAGACAGTCTCTAAAGAAGTTGCAACAATTATTGACATTGTTGTCAATGAACATTCATATTTGATGATGTAAGGTTCTATAAAGCAATTTATAAGGAGGTAGAATTTATGAAAGATATTAGTTCATCAGTTAATAAGGTTGACAGTGTTATTAAAATGTCAGGTGAAGCAAAATATGTAAGTGATATTAAAATTGATGGAATGCTTTATGCTAAAACTGTCAGAAGTGAACATGCAAAAGCAGTAATTAAAAATATATCATTACCTGAATTACCAGAAGGTTATTATTTTGTTGATCATACCGATATACCTGGAAAAAACTTTGTCAAAATAATTTTTGAAGATATGCCAGTATTTGCAGTTGATGAAGTCAACTATTATGGAGAACCTATAATGCTAGTTGTTGGCGAGGACAAGAATGTAATTACTGACATTATTTCTAAGATTGAAATAACATATGATGTGAAAACACCATTGTTTGAAAATACAAATAGTGCAATTGATTACCATTTTAAAAAAGGTGATTCAAAAGCAGCCTTTAAAAATGCAAAAAAAATAATATCACATGATTATCATACTGGATATCAAGAACAGTTATACATCGAACCACAAGGGATGATTGGATACATTGAAGGAAAAAAAGTTACTTTAATAGGATCAATACAATGTCCTTATTATGTTAAGAATGCTGTCATATCAATTCTTGAGTCAGAAGACAATGAAGTAAGAGTTCAACAAGCAGTTGTTGGTGGAGCATTTGGTGGAAAAGAAGAATTCCCATCGCTAATGGCTTGCCAGTTAGCAGTTGCTTTAAGAAAAATAAAAAAACCAATTAAGCTGATATATGAAAGAGAAGAAGATATGGAAGTAACTACTAAGAGACATCCATCTTGGATTCATATGGAAGCTGCAATTGATGAAAATAATGGGATTTCAGGATTAACTGCTGAAGTTGCAATCGATGCTGGAGCAAATATTGGATTAAGTGGAGTTGTATTGTCAAGAGCATTAATTGCATCAACTGGTGCTTATACAATTGATAACATTGAAGTAAGGGGAGACGTATTTCTTACTAATACTGTGCCAAATGGAGCTTTCAGAGGTTTTGGTGCACCACAAATGTTGTTTGCAGTAGAGATGTTTATGCAACATATTGCAAAAGAGATTGGAGAAGATCCTTTAGAGTTAAGATTAAAGTATTTAGCAAAACAAGGAGATCCAACTTCTACACAAGGAGAATATAGAGATCCAATAATTATGAATGATATGATTCAAAAAGCTATGGAAATGTCTAACTATAAATCCAAAGTAAAAGAATATGAGAATCAAGGTGTTTCAAAAGGAATTGGTATGAGTTGGTTCTTACATGGCTGTGGCTTCACTGGAAGTGGAGAAGCAAATCATATAAAAGCATTAGTAAAACTTGAAAAAGATGAACTAGATCAAGTAACTATTTTAATAGCAGCAGTGGACATGGGACAAGGAGTTCAAACTACAATGAAAAAAATTGTATCACAAATTCTAGATATTCCACTTGACCAAGTTATATATAATAAACCTGATACTGATTTTGTACCTGATAGTGGACCAACGGTCGCTTCAAGAACTATCATGGTCGTTGGTGGACTTGTGGCTAGAGCGGCTAGACAACTTAAAGATAAATGGGTTGACGGAGAAAAGTTACTAGTATCAGAAAGATATAAACAACCTGACTACATAAAATGGGATGAAGATAAATTTATTGGAGATGCATACCCTGCATATTCTTGGGGAGTAAACATCGTTGAAGTTGAAGTATGTCCTGTGACATATCAAGTTACTTTAAAAGGTATCTGGAGTGTATATGACGTTGGTAAAGCAATTGATGAAAGAATAATAATGGGTCAAGCTGATGGAGGTATCTTACAAGGTGTAGGATACGGGTATCTTGAAGTTATGAATCATGAAAATGGAAGAATAAAACATAAAAACGTAACTGATTATATAATTCCAACAACAGGAGATACTCCTCCTATGGAAACATTTTTAATGGATAATCCTTACCCCTTAGGACCGTATGGTGCTAAAGGAGCTGGAGAGCTAACGCTTGTTGGTGGAGCACCAGCTGTTGCACTTGCTATTGAAAATGCAATTAATAAAAAAGTCAAAAAAATACCAGTTACACCTGAATATATTATGGAGTTGATGAAAAATGGCTAGTATAAAATTCAATTTAAATAATAAAGAAACAGTAATAGAAGAAAGTCCTACTGCAAGACTGTTAGACATCTTAAGAGACAAATATAATTTCGTAGGTGTTAAAGAAGGTTGTGGAGAGGGTGAATGTGGAGCTTGTGCTGTCTTAATGGATGGTAAAATAGTTAATTCATGTATTGTTCCTCTAGGGACAGTAGAAGGAAAAAGTATTATAACGATTGAAGAGTTTAGCAAATCAAAAAGACATAAAATCCTACAAGAATCATTTGAAGAAGAAGGCGCAGTTCAGTGTGGATTTTGCACTCCTGGAATGCTGATAGCTTCTGAGTCGCTTTTAAATCAAAATCCCCATCCTACTGATGAAGAAATTAAAATTGGATTGTCTGGAAATCTATGTAGATGTACAGGTTATAACATGATAATTAAAGCGGTAAAAAGTGCAGCTAAAAAAGGAGATGGACTTTGGTGAAAAATCTAATACCTAAGACGTACCTTGAAACGTTAGAACTTTTGAGTTCTGGTGATTACAGATTACTTGCAGGCGGAACTGATTTAATGATTCAAAGAAGAAGTTGGAGTAACATGCTCCCAAAATTTAGAAAATCAACATTACTAATATTTAACTTACAAGAAATGAAATATATGTTTGAAGAGGATGATTTCTTGCACATTGGTGCAGGTACATCATTGGAAGATATTAAAGATAATGATTTAACACCCGAGTTGCTCGTTGAAGCAATAAATATAATGGCATCACCTGCCATCAGAAATATGGCGACTCTTGGAGGGAACATTGGAAATGCTTCACCGGCAGGAGATTCTTTGCCAGTATTATATGTTCTCAATGCTCTTATCGTACTTGAGAGTATAGAGGCAATTAGAGAAGTGCCAATCAGTGATTTCATTGTTGGTCCAGGTAGAAAAAGTATTAAATCAAATGAGATAATAAAAGAAATTAGAATCCCTATAAAACAATTTACTCAAACAAAATTTGAGAAAGTTGGAGGAAGAAAAGCAGATGCTATATCAAAGATATCTTTTGCAGGAGCAGTAGAAATTAATAATAATATCATTCAAGATTTTAGAGTTTCATTTGGGGCTGTTGGTCCAACTGTAGTCAGAAAGAAAAGTCTTGAAAATGAGATTATTGGTCAAACATTGGCAGAGGCAAAGTTAGATGTAGAAAATATATTGAAAAGTTATGAACCATTTATAACACCAATTAATGATCAAAGATCGAATAAAGAATATCGCAAAGAAGTTGCATTGAATATCTTAGAAAGCTTTATACTGACGTTATAAAGCTAGGAAGAGAGGAAATCTATGAACACAGTTAAACTTGTCGAAGTAGCAAGAGGTGATACTCAAGCTGATTTAGTTTTAAAAAATTGCAACATAATCAATGTTTTCACAAGTAAAATTGAACATGCTGATATTGCAATTACTGATGGAATAATTGTTGGAATTGGACAATACAAAGGAAAAGAAGAAATCGATATAAAAAATCGATTTGTTGCTCCTGGATTTATTGATGGACATGTCCACATAGAATCCTCAATGTTAACTCCGCCTCAATTTGCAAAAATCATTGTGCCATCAGGTACAACAACAATTATCGCTGATCCTCACGAAATCGCAAATGTAAGCGGAGTTGAAGGAATAAAATATATGATTTTTTCAAGTATATTTGGTCCTTTAAACGTAAAAATCATGATACCATCATGTGTACCAGCTACTTCATTTGAAACTAGTGGAGCAGTGATATCATCTGTTGATATAGACCATTTCAAAAATAACAAAGGAGTTTTAGGACTTGGAGAAGTTATGAATTATCCTGGAGTAATTTTTGGTGAGGAAGAGATGCATAAAAAAATAGATGCGATGAAGTTATTTGTTAAAGATGGACACGCACCAAGCGTTACCGGAAAACAACTTAATGCATATAAGCTTACAGGAATAAAAACTGATCATGAATGTACGACTGTAGAAGAACTTCAAGAAAAAGTATCAAGAGGAATGTATATTCATCTAAGAGAAGGATCTGCTACAAGAAATGTAAAAGTTTTGTCTAAAGGAGTTACAAAAGAAAATAGTAGAAGATTAATCTTTTGTACAGATGATAAACATTCAGAAGACATTAGAACTGAAGGTCATATTAATTATAATATTAGACTTGCTATCGAAAATGGTGTTGATCCAATAACTGCAATCCAGATGGCAACAATAAATACTGCAGATTGTTATAAATTAGATCATATCGGAGCAATTGCTCCAGGATATGATGCAGATATAGTAGTTTTTGATTCTTTAAAACTAATTGACGTTGATGAAGTATTTATCAAAGGAGAAATGGTTGCCAAAGGAAAGAAAGCATTATTTGATCCAGTTCTATACACTAATGGATATGTAACTGATACTGTGAATATATTAGATAGTGATAATATTTCTCTAGATATTGCTCTAAAAAGCAACAAAGTAAAAGTTATAAAGCTAATTGAAAACAATGTTACAACATCAAAAGTTATTCGTGATGTTTTGATAAAAGATGGAATATTTGAATTTGATAATTCAGTAGATATCTTGAAGCTTGCTGTTGTTGAAAGACATCACCAAACAGGGAATGTAGGACTTGGATTCCTTGAAGGATATGGTTTAAAAAATGGCGCTGTTGCAATGACTGTTGCACATGATTCTCATAATTTAATCATTATCGGTGATAATGATGAAGATATGAAAATTGCCATGAAGGAAATTGAAAAAATCAAGGGTGGAATAACATTAGTACATAATGGTCAAGTAATTGATAGTATTCAACTTGAGGTTGGTGGAATAATGACTAATACAGATGTAAAAGTCATTGAATCGAAACTTAAATATATGGATGAAGAAGCACGCAAAATGGGGGTTAATATTAATGTTGATGACCCATTTTTAAGCCTTGCATTCATGAGTTTACCTGTTATACCGGAATTAAAGTTAACAGATAAAGGACTATTTGATGTTAATTTATTTAAGTTGGTTTCATTAGAAGAAGAATAATTAGATAAGAGTTGGTGAATATTATGAAGTATGTGAAAAATTACGAATGTACGGTTTGTCATAAGATTTATGACAAGACTGAACTAATCAATACTTGTAAGGCATGTGGAGAAAAAGGTATTCTTGATGTCAATTACGATTATGAAGAACTAAAAAAAGTTTTGAATAAAACGTATTTTAAAAATAATACTGATTATTCAATGTGGAGATATAAACACTTGATAAGTGTGTATGATCGAGACTTTAGTAATCTTCTTAAAGTTGGATGGACTCCGCTCTACAAATCTAATCAACTTAGAAAAGATTTAGGCTTAAAGGAATTATATATAAAAGATGAAGGCTTGAATCCAACAGCGTCACTTAAAGATCGTGCGTCAATTGTAGCTGTTGTAAAAGCTTTGGAAGAGAATGCATTGGTAATATCATGTAGTTCCACAGGCAACGCAGCATCTAGTTTAGCAGGTAACGCTGCACGCGCAGGAATTGATACTGTCATTTTTGTTCCAAAAAGAGCACCATTAGGAAAATTATCTCAATTATTAGTTTATGGTGCAAAAGTAATCAGTGTCGATGGTGACTACAAAGACACATTTAGATTATCAAAAGAAGCAATAAATCATTTTGGATGGTATAACCGTAATGCTGCGATTAATCCTCATTTAGTTGAAGGAAAAAAAACAGTAGCACTTGAAATAGCTGAACAGTTAGATTTTACATTAACAGACTGGGTAAGTGTGTCTGTTGGAGATGGTTGTACAATCGGCTCTGTATATAAAGGGTTTTTTGATTTGTTCAGTATAGGACTTATTAATAAGATACCTAAAATTCTCGGAGTTCAAAGTGATGGGTGTAGTCCGTTTGTTACTGCTTATACAACTGGTTGCCCTTTAGTAGAAGCGGAAGAAAACACGATAGCTGACAGCATAGCAGTAGGGATCCCAAGGAATCCTATTAAGGCACAAAATGCAGTTAGTAAATCAGGCGGAACTTGGATTACAGTAAGTGATAAAGAGATTTTAAAAGCAATGAAAATTCTTGGATCGAAAGAAGGGATATTTGGTGAACCTGCAGGAGTTGCTGGGTTCGCAGGAGTTATAAATGCAGTACAACAAGGTATTATAAAAAATACCGACAGTGTAACTGTAATTGTTACCGGTAATGGGTTGAAGGATACTACAAACGCTTTAAAAGCTGTTGGTAGTCCTATATCTATGAAGCCTAATCTTCATGAATTAATAAAGTATCTAAAATAAAAAACGAGGTGAAAGAATGAAACATATTGCATTTGGTCCAACTTATGAAGAGATGTTGAATCCACATAAGATAGACAAAGATATTAGAAAAAGAGCTTTGAAAGCATTAAAGGATGATGAACTAGATCCAATTAATTTATTCAATATTAATTGGAAAAATGAAAACAATGTTGTAAATAAAATAGTTTTACCTAAGGAATTAACAGGTGTTGATGCTAACATCGTAGTTATGTTAGGAAAGTATATGCCTTCAGGATCACATAAAGTAGGGGCAGGTTATTCTACTTTAATTGAAGGTAGTGTTGATGGAACAATTGTTGCAGGAGAACATACAATTTTAGGTCCTTCAACTGGTAATTTTGGTATTGGAGTTGCATACATCTGTAATTTAATGAAGTATGACGCTATCGTAATTATGCCAGATACTATGAGTAATGAAAGATACGAAAGAATTAAAAGATATGGTGCTAAATTAGACTTAACTCCAGGTACTGAATCAGACGTAATTCTTACTTTAGAAAGAACTTATGAACTAAAAAAAGATCTAAAAAATAGATCTTTAGCACAATTTGAACTTCTCCCAAACTATAGATGGCATCGCCATGTAACAGGTGGAAGTGCTATTGAAGCAGTACAAGGTGTTGGAAACGGTAGGATTGCTTGTTTCGCATCAGCAGTAGGTAGCGCTGGTACATTAGCTGCAGGGGATCACATTAAAAAAACATTCCCAGAAGCAAAAGTAGTTGCGTTAGAACCATATGAATGTTCTACCTTAATGAACGGTGGTAGAGGACAACATAGAATTGAAGGAATTGGAGATAAAATGATTACTTTGATTCATAATGCTCTTAATACTGATTTCATCGCATTAATTAAAGATGATGATACTGTAAGAGGATTAAAAGTTATGCACGATGGTATCGATACATTAGTTAAAAATGGTGTTGATCGTGATGTTGCAAACTCAATGAAAGAGTTATTTGGACCTTCAGGAATCTGTAATATTATTGGTGCAATTAAAATGGCTAAATATTTAAAACTTGGTCCAAATGATAATGTTGTTACAATCGCTACTGATGGATTTGACAGATACCCAAGTGTCTTAGAAGATCTTGATAGAAGATATCTTGAAGTTGAAGATTTTGTACTAGACAGATGGTTTGTCGATGTATTTAGAAAAAATGGTGTTGAAGACATCGTTGATTATAGAAGCAAATCTCAAAAAGAAAAATTATTCATCCAAAAAGAGAAAGACTGGTTGAAATTTGGATATAAACAAGAGTATTTAGACTCTATGAAACATCAACAATTTTGGGATGATGAATACAACCAAATTTTTGAATATGATGAAAAAATCAAGAAAATGCGTAAGGGGTAGATTATTAGATGAAAGAAATTAATTTTAAAGAGATATTGGAAAAAGCTGAGAGTTATAAAGCTGATATTACTAAATTTCTACGTGACATGATTGCTATTCCAAGTGAAAGCAGTGATGAAGAAAAAGTAGTTTTAAGAATTAAAGAAGAAATGGAAAAAGTTGGATTTGACAAAGTTGAAATAGACCCTCAGGGAAACATTTTAGGATATATTGGACATGGTAAACACTTAATTGCAATGGATGCTCACATTGATACTGTTGGAGTTGGAAATCTAGATAACTGGGATTTTGATCCTTATCTAGGATTTGAAGATGAAGAAAAAATTGGTGGTAGAGGTGGAAGTGATCAAGAAGGTGGAATGGCATCAATGGTTTATGCTGGAAAAATCATCAAAGACCTAAAATTAGAAGATGATTATACATTACTTATAACAGGTACTGTTCAAGAAGAAGACTGTGATGGATTATGCTGGCAATACATTGTTGAAGAAGATAAAATTAAACCTGAATTTGTAGTTATAACTGAACCTACTTCATGTAATATTTATAGAGGGCATAGAGGTAGAATGGAAATAAAAGTGACTACTCATGGAATTAGTTGTCACGGTTCAGCTCCAGAAAGAGGAGACAATGCAATATTTAAAATGGCTCCTATTCTACTTGAACTAAAGGAACTAAATAACCATCTTTTAGATAATAAATTTTTAGGAAAAGGAACACTTACTGTTAGTGAAGTTTTCTTTAGTTCACCATCACGTTGCGCTGTAGCTGATGGGTGTTCTATTTCTATTGACCGAAGATTAACAGATGGTGAAACATTTGAATCTGCATTAGAAGAAATAAGAAACTTACCTTCTGTAAAAGAAGTGAAAGCTGTAGTTGAAATGTATGATTACGATAAAGCTGCATACACAGGATTAGTGTATCCAACAAAATCTTATTTTCCAACTTGGGTACTTCATGAACAACATATCGTGACTCAAACTGCTGTAGATTCATATAAAGGATTATTTAACAAAGATCCATTAGTAGATAAGTGGACTTTCTCAACTAATGGAGTATCAATTATGGGTAGATATGGAATTCCTTGTGTTGGATTTGGTCCAGGACATGAAGATCAAGCACATGCACCAAATGAAATTACATTTAAAAGTGAGTTAGTTAAAGCAGCTGCAATGTATGCAGCAATGCCTCTAATGTATGTAAATAAAAAGTTATAAGAAGGAGAAAATATGAAACCATTATATAAAGGTAAACATTTTATTACTTTAGAAGACTGGAGTAAAGAACAAATAGATAAGTTATTAGAAGTATCATTTGACTTAAAACATAAATTTAAAACAAATGTACCTACAAGATATTTAGAAAATAAGACTTCATTTAATATGTTCTTTGAACAATCAACAAGAACAAGAAACTCAATGGAAGCAGGGTTAGCTCAACTTGGTGGACATGCAACATTTTTAGACACTTCATCTATGCAAATTTCACATGGTGAAAGTGCAAAAGATACTGCAGTTATTTTATCTAGTTACGGACATGCGATTGCTTGTCGTAACTGTTTTTGGGAAGTTGGAAATGAATTTTTAAATAAAATGGCAAAACATTCAACTGTCCCAATCATCAGCTTACAAGATGATTTGTATCACCCAATGCAAGGGATAGCTGACTTAATGACTATTAAAGAAAAAACAAAAACTACTAAGAACCTAAAAGTTTCAGTAATTTGGGCTTATGCAAAAAGTCATAAAAAACCAATATCTGTACCACTTACTCAAATATTACTATTCCCAAGATATGGTATGGATGTTACTCTAGCTTACCCAAAAGGATATGATTTACCAAAATGGGCAATTGATAAAGCTAGAAAAAATGCTTTAGAAAATGGTGGGTCATTCAAGATAACTCATAATATGGAAGAAGCATTCACAGGAGCAGACATTGTAATCCCTAAAAACTGGGGTAGCTGGGTAAATAACCAAAGTGCTGCTGTAGTTGATGATTTACTTGAATCTTATAAAGGATGGAAATGTACTGAAGAAATGATAGCTTTAGCAAACCCAAATGTATACTATATGCATGCATTACCAGCTGATAGAGGTAATGAAGTTGAAGATAGTGTAATTGACGGACCACATTCAATCGTTTATCAAGAAGCAGAAAACAGACTTCATACTGCAAAAGCTGTAATGACATTAACAATTGGAGATAAATAGGAATTAGTGATTTAAAAATATAGAAGTGAGGTGTTTTAATGAATAAGTATATGAAAATGGCAATTGAAGAGGCATATCGTGGAATGAGATCTGATGATGGAGGTCCATTTGGAGCTGTAATAGTAAAAGATGGTGAAGTCATTGCAATTGGTCACAATCAAGTAGTTAAAACAAATGATCCTACAGCACACGCAGAAATAGTAGCAATAAGAATTGCTACAAAAAAATTAGGTAGATTTGATTTATCAGATTGTGAAATCTATTCTTCTTGCGAACCTTGTCCTATGTGCTTCTCAGCAATTCATTGGGCGAAAATGAAAAGTTTATTTTACGGAGCAACACGCACAGATGCCGCTAATATCGGATTTGATGATCAGTATATCTACGATGTAATCGAAGGAAAAGCATCGGTTGAGCAAGTTGATAAAGCTTGTATTGATCATGATGATTGTATGGGACCATTCAATGAATGGTCTGAAAAGAACGACAAAGTAGAGTATTAAAAATTTTTAAAAAGTATTGTGGGTAGATTCTTACCCGCATTCTCTTTTTTAGGAGGTAAATATGAGTGAAGAATTAGTATTAGATGTTCATGAGAAACCGAAAAGCAAAATAGCATGGGTATTTATGAGCTTACAACATGTTTTTGCAATGTTTGGTGCAACAGTTTTGGTTCCTATTCTTACAGGATTACCTGTTGGAGTAACGTTAGTAGCTAGTGGTGTTGGGACATTGATTTATATAGCATTTACTAAAGCAAAATCGCCAGTATTCCTTGGTTCAAGTTTTGCATTTATAATTGCGATTCAAACTGCAACTATTACCAATTTAGATGGTACTAAAGATTTTAGTGCAGCTTATTTTGGTTTGATGACTGTTGGTGTAATATATGTAATAGTTGGATTAATAATCCATTTTGCAGGAAGCAATTGGATAAAGAAAATACTACCACCAGTTGTAGTAGGACCAATGATTATGATTATTGGACTAGTACTTGCTCCTTTAGCAATTGAAAGTGCTGGTCTTGTAAGTGGAAGTGATGTAAAGACTCCAATCATTGCCTTAGTAACTTTTGGTACTGTAGTAGTTGTTAGTATTTACGCCAAAGGACTATTAAAAGTTATTCCCTTTTTGGTAGCTATAGTATTAGGATATACACTATCTGTTGTTTTAGGAGTAGTTGATTTTGCAGCAGTATTTAGTGATGTAGGTTTCTTTTCAATTCCTGATTTTACTTTTGTTGGAACATATAGATTGAATCTAACTGCAGTTCTAATATTTGCACCAATTGCTTTTGTTACTATCGCAGAACATATTGGTAATCATACAGTTCTAGGAGAAGTAATCGGAAGAGATTTAATAACTGATCCTGGATTAGATAAAACATTATATGGCGATGGGGTTGCAACATTTATTAGTGCAGCTATCGGTGGACCAGCTAATACAACATATGGTGAAAACACAGGAGTAGTAGCAATGACAAAGAATGCATCTGTTTGGGTAACTGGGTTAGCCGCAATATTCGCAATCATGCTTGGGTTCTTTGGATATATTCAAGTGTTTATATTAAGTATTCCCTCAGGCGTTCTAGGTGGTATGACCATTGTTTTATATGGTCTTATAGCTGGAAACGGAGTAAAGGTACTTGTTAAAGAAAAAGTAAATCTTACAAACATGAAGAACTTAATTATAGTTGGAGCAATGCTAGTTATCGGTCTTGGTGGTGCATCAATTCAATTAAATAGTGCAGTTAGTTTAACTGGAATGAGTTTAGCTGCATTGGTTGGAATTGTTTTAAATTTAGTATTAAATCCTGAAAAATAGACAAATAAAAAACGATTATTTAAAAATAATCGTTTTTTTAATTTGTTATTCTCCGAAACAACTTCCACCAATAAATTCTCTTAATAATGAATTACAAGGCACATAAGAATCATCAATGTCTACAAAGTACTTTAAGAACTTAATTAGTCTATTTGCAGTTACGTAATATTCACTGTCATAAGGGATTTCTTGTAATGTTGGTAATGCATATTTCTTCATCACACATAGTTCATATTGTAATCCAGAATTATATACATAGTCAGCATTAGCTTGGTTTGGGTAAATCCAACTGAATTCTCCTCTTCTAACTGAACTCCACATACTTAGAGTTCTTATAGCTGGAGCATTTCTAAATTTCTTATCACGTACAATTCTTCTAAGTAATCTTAAATTTGTTATGCTGATAGGGTTATGATTATCTAGATTCATTTGTAGTTGTGGACTTATATAGATTTTAAAGACTTGTTTTTTAGGAATCATCTCAGATAATTTCTCATTTAAAGCATGGATTCCTTCAATAATTATTGGGTTACTTTCTGTAACTTGTAATTTTCGGTATCCATTTCTGATTTTTGATGTAAAATCAAAAATTGGTATATTAACTTCAAGCCCTTTTATTAAATCAAGCATGTTTTGATTAAATAATGCAATATCTAACGTATTAATATGTTCTAAATCAACCTCGCCATTTTCATCTGTTGGGATTTGATCTCTATCTAAATAATAATCATCTAGAGAAATCCTGATTGGTCTTAGACCTCTTGTCATTAGCTCGATTCTAAGTCTATTTGAAAATGTTGTTTTACCGCTTGAACTAGGACCAGCAATAGCAATTAAACGGATATTATGAATATCTTTTTTAATTTTATCACCAAGTTCAGTAAGCATTGCGTTATGTTGAGCTTCGCACATATGTACAAATTCTACAATACTATCTTTTTCAAAATGTCTATTTAAATCAGCAATTGTGCTAGCTTCAACTACATCCGCCCATACGGACGCTCTTCTTAAAGTGTCTACATATTTTTGATCATCTTTAAATGCTGGGATATCACCATTCTTTTCAGCTCTTGGATATTGAATTAGGAACCCAATGTCATAAGGTCTAAATAAAAATTTACTAAGGTATCCTGTTGATGGAACCATGTATCCATACATGTAATTCATATAACCGTCACATACGTAGAAATGAACGTTGCTTTCAGGTCGGTACTCAATAATATCAATTCTATCTTGGTAGTCATTTTCTAAATAATATTCAATAGCGTCTTCAGTGCTCATTGTGATTCTATCAAAAGGCAAGTCTAGTTTAACTAGCCTTTCCATTTCAGTTCTAATTTTTTCTAATACTTCATCAATATTTGGATTTTCATCATTTACGATATAACAAAATATTGATCTTGAAAGACTATATTTAAACTTGATTTTATATTTAGGATAAACTTTCTGAAAAGCCATCGCAATTAAATATCTTAAGCTTTGTTCATAAATATGGACTACTTCTGAATTATTCATAGATAAAAATTCTACATCAGCATCATAGAAGAATTTATACGATAATTCACGCATTCTGTTATTAACTCTTGCTGCTAAGAAGGCTTTATTACTGGCTTCTGGTAATTCTTTTAATCTAATTTCTTCATCGAAACTATACTCTTTATTTCCCACTTTGATTGCAATCATATTATCACCTCTAAATTTGTGAGTGTATATCTATTTTACCAAAAATCAACGCAAATGAAAACACTTTTATAAAAATAATTATGTAAAAAATATTTGACATTATGTAAAAAATAATATACAGTACAGTAGAGGTGATATTATGAATGTTACACTAAAAAAATCTATTATTACGTGCTCTATATTTGGAATAATGTTTTTCTACTTAATGGCACATTTTATAATTGTTGGACCAAATGTGTTTCAAACTGTAAGAATACATATGCTTATTTCGAAATTTATAATTTTTCTTGGCGGGGCATCATTTGTTATTATGCTTATATTGACAAAAAAGAAATCTAATGTGTTTGATGAGAGGGATGAACTTATACAAAAACAATCTTCAATGATTGGGTTAATGCTCACTGGTATGTTTGTCTTCATTTTTTCGATGGTTTTATATGTATATTATAGTGATAAAGGTTCTTTAGAAGTTGCTTGGGTTTGGTTGATTGCTTACAGTACTTTTTCTTTTGCTTACTTCATTACAAGTTTGATATCTGTTTACTTGTATGTAAAATATGAATAAACTTCCAAGTAAATTAACCAATAACATCAAAGTATTGAGGACTAAACTAAATTTGACACAAGAAGATCTAGCAATTAAGACATTGTGCACAAGACAAACCATCAATGCTATTGAAAAAAATAAATATTCTCCTAGTTTGCTTTTGGCTTACAAGATAGCATACATTCTAGAAACCAGTATTGAACAAGTTTTTGGAATAGAATAGATTTATAGAATACATAGAAGCTAAAAAAATCACAAAAAATGTAACACCTATATAAAAGGAGCTAAATATTAGCTCCTTTTATAATAGTGACGTGGTATTGCTATTTCAGAAATTCGAGATATTACTATCTACGATATTATCTTTATATTTTTATTATCAATAATAGTAATATCTTTTTTATCATATATATAATTAATCAATAATTCAATTACATCAATTTGGATATCTTTGACTGTGTTACACTTTTGAAAGAATAAATAGTCTCCCCCACCTGATGCTCGGTAATTATTCATAACGATATTATAATTTCTATCTAACTCAAGAGGATTGCCCTTGTATTTAACATCCTTAATTCTATGTGACTTAGGTTCTCTTAAATCAATAGTATAATCAATCCCATCATACATATCATATGCATAGAGTTGTAATTTTGGGGTATTGAACTTAGGGTTTATAATAATCTTGTTGTTTTCTAAGTCAAAGAACTCAGCAGTTTTCTCTAAAGCTTGTATTAAAACACTACCAGGTACTGATTTAACGACCAAACTATTTGGGAAAATGTAAGTACCAGTCACGTCTCTTATTGTAATATCTTTTCTAAAACCAGATACATCATTTCCTAAGGAACAAGATGAAATTTCTGCATGAGAATATTCAAGCTGAACTTGGTTAATAAAAGATATTAAAGGATGTTTATTAAGTCTTGATTCTAATTGGTCTGTTATCAACAAATCGTTTTTAGTTTTGCCGATAGGTGTATCTAAAAAAACCTGAGTTGCCTCTTCTGAATCATGGACTAAATCTAATATTAACTGATCTGGTTCGATATTTTTAGTACTAAGTATTTCAATGTTTTTAACATGATAAGTCCATTGTGAATTTTCTTTTTCAAATTCTATTTCAATTAATCCAAGACCTGTTCCATTAAATGCAGGTTGAGTGTAATATGTATTGAAGAGTTTTCCAGATAGAATTCTGTGTTGATGTCCTGTGAGAAGAAGGTCTACTCCATCTATTTCTTTTAAAATTCTATATCCTTGATTTTCGCCTGTGTCTTCCATAGAAAATTCGTGAGTTTCTAAATCTCTTTCAAAGCCACCATGATAATTTACTATAACGAAATCAGGATTTTCAGTATTTTTAACAATTTCAATAGTCTTTTTTATTTCTTCAAAACAATCTTTAAATTCAATATCTGTGATATGTGATGGTTGTTCCCAATTTGGAACATAATGTGTTGTACCACCAACAATAGCTATTGTTGGACCATTATCACATTTGATAATTTCATAATTTTTTCCGTAATAAGGCTTTTTTGTTTTTTTATTTATTATATTTGAATTTATGATTTTTGCGTCAAGATAATTTAAGTAATTTTCTAAATATTGCTTACCATAGTTAAACTCGTGATTACCAATTGTAATAAAATCGTAGTTCATAAAATTGAATACTTTTGATAAAGGATTTTGTTTATCAATATTCTCTTTTGCATGATGATAGGTTAAAGGACTCCCTTGAATGGTATCACCTGTATCAATTAGGATCGTATTTTCATTGCGATGCTTCTTAATTAATGTAGATAACTGAGCAAGACCAATATCCATTCTTTTTTTTGTAGAATAAGAATTTGGGAAAACATAACCGTGTGTATCAGATGTTTGTAGTAATTTGAAGTTAAATATCTTTGCCATTTAATTCACCTCTATATAATTATATTGTTTTATTGCAGGTTTATCAAACAAAAAAAGCTTTTTACAAAGCTTTTTTATAGATTAAATTTTTGTAAAGTAAGGTTTTCTGAATATTCCCATAGTAAGTCTTGAAGTTCGACTGAATGAGATCTTTTTTTAGATTTTTCAGTTACAGGGTAACCATGTGCTCCCCATAATTTATCAGGACCATAGTATTCACCACTTTTTGCTTTTAGGTCCGTGCAAGCTCTAATACCAGGCAATGCTCCTTGAGGAGTTTCCATATTTATTTTGTTCATTATCCACTTAATTGGTTTAAAACTTAGAGACTTAGTATGTCTGCCTAGATTGGTACTTGTAATTCCTGGATGAGCAGTGAGTACTTTTATTTTTGAACCTTGTTCTTCAAGTCTTGATTTAAGACCATAAGTAAATAATAAGTTAGCTAGCTTAGATTGTGCATAAGCACGAGATTTACTATATTTCTTATTTTCTTCATACATAAATGTATCGGGTTTAAGGTTTCCAAATCGATGTGCAATACTTGCTATATTAACGATTCTAGAATCGTTCGTTTTATTTATGATTTTGAGTAAATTCATTGTTAAATAGAAATGACCAAAATGATTTACACCAATTTGTTTTTCAAATCCATTTTTTGTAGAACCATATGGAACTGTCATGATTCCAGCGTTGTTAAGAAGAATATCAACTTTATCATATTTTTCATTTATTGAATCAGTAAAATTTTGAATGGAATCAAAATCCATTAAATCTAGCAATATAATATCTAGTTTAGCTTCTGGATATTCTTTGATTATCTTGTTTTTTGCTTCGTTTGCTCGTTCTAAATTTCTGCAGCCCATTATTACTAATGCATTTGCTTTTGCGAAAGCTTTTGTTGCCTCATATCCAATTCCGCTATTTGCTCCAGTAACGACAATAATTTTTCCGTTTAAATTAGGCATCTTTTCTAAAGTCCATTTTTCTCTACTCATATTATTTCTCCTTTAGTTCTTTTGGTTTACATGTAGTATGCTCAATTGAATACATTATCCAAATAAATCCAATTATTACAAACAATAAAGCTATTATTTTCCAAATCATATTTCCTTGAGGAAATATGATTGGTGAAAAAGCAATTCCAACAGCACTGAAAAACGCTACTACACAACCAGTACAACCAAAAGTAAGAAGTCCAAAAATAAAAGTCAGAAATGGAATTGCATTGGATCCTTTTGGTTCAACTTTTGTAAGGTTGAAATTGATAATGCTAAAAGTTACCATAACAGCTGAAAGAGAAGCTATTAGAAAATTGATAAAAACATGAATTAAGACAATACTTAGTCCAAAATTCTCAATCATAACTATATAATTTGTATTTCCTTCGAAATCGAGGAAAATATATAATCCAAAGAAGAAAACAAATAATCCAATCAGTAAAAGGATATAGTTTACTCTTCTGGCTTCATTTTTAACTGCAAGTAACACATGAATCACCTCTGAAATATAATAACATTAATCAGGCTTTTTTAAAAAGAAAAAGCAATATTTACGCAACCGCTAGTTGAGTGAAATAATTATTTTAATGTGATATGATTGTTTATAATAAGATTTAAATTTTATAAATAAGTGGTATAATGTTTATAATTAGTAATTAAAGCGGGGTGGGAATATGCTGAAACTGGAAAATATATCTAAATATTATTATTCTGGTAACAATGTCGTATTAGCATTAAGGAAGATTGATCTAGAGTTTAGAAGTGGGGAATTTGTAGCAATAACTGGTAAAAGTGGAAGTGGGAAATCTACCTTACTAAATGTTTTAAGTGGTCTTGATACTTATGAAGATGGAAAGATGTATGTGAATGGTATTGATGTTTCTCACTATACTATAAAAGAACTTGAAGTATATAGAAAACAATATATTGGCTTCGTTTTTCAAGACTATAATATTATTGATAGTTATACAGTATTTCAAAATATAGAACTAGCATTAATTATCCAAGGATATGATAAAACAAAAAGAAAAGCACGAGTTCTAAAGCTTATTGAAAATGTTGGATTAACTAGTGTCATGAATCAAAAAGCTAGTGAATGTTCTGGTGGGGAAAAACAAAGAACAGTAATTGCTAGAGCACTTGCCAAAAACTGTAGTGTGATTGTTTGTGATGAACCAACAGGTAACTTAGATAATGAAGCAAGTAGGAACGTTTTAAAACTTCTTCATGATATAAGTGCTGATAAACTAGTTATCGTTGTAACTCATAATTATGAAGAATTAAAAGATTTTGCCACAAGAAAAGTAAGACTACATGATGGTGAAATAATTGAAGATAATTTGACAAAAAATGAATTTAGTTTAAATGAATCATTTACTGAAATAAAACCATATAAAACCAATCTTAGAGATATTCTAAAAATTGCACTTATTAATACGCTGTCAGTTCCAAAGAAGTCATTTTTTAGTGGTTTAATAATAACACTGATGATTTTATCATTCATTTTTGCATATGGATTAACTCTGAAAGAACAAAATACTTCACTTGTAGATGAATCAACTTTCTTTGAAAATGTTTTTCAAAGTAGAGTAGTTGTAAATAAAAGAGACGATTCGGCTTTTTCAGCTGATGAATTAGCAGATTTAGCAAAACTTGAATATGTTAGAGAAGTTGTAGATTATGATTTAGTATTTGATTCTACATACGTAAATGTAGTCTACAATCAAGAAACACAATTAGATGAATTTTATTTATATAAAGTTTTGCCAAGTGCTGGGTTAGATGAATTTGATTTGATAAGAGGTAGACTTCCGAAAAACAAGTATGAAATAGTCATTGGAGAAAATGATTTTTATGATGTAGATGATTATATCGAAATATCGAATGAATATATTATTAAGAAATTCCAAGGAATTAAAACTGATGAATATGTATTTAAGGTTGTTGGGGTAGTAAAACAATCTCTGACAATTGAAGATACAAAGAATGAGATTTACTTTCACTCAGATACATTGCTTGAAATGCGTCATACTGCATTTGCTGAAAACGCACAAAAGTTTTTAGTTATAGATAATTCTTATTCGTATGCAATTGTCAATGACATACGGATTGATAATTCTTTAGATGATGATAATGTATTGGCATATGACATGATGTTTTTTGATATATGTCGTGACTTGGGATATCGTAAAGAAGTAGTAGATGATTTTGATGCAGGGCTTTGTAGCTTTGATTATATTTCTTGGCGTGAGTTTGGAATCAATGTTTTCACAAGATATGAAAATCTTAACGAACCTGTAGATATAGTACTACGTAGTGTACCAATATATCCAAATGTTTTTGGTCAAGGAGTTTATGTAAATAGGAATACATACAATAAACTATTTGATGATGATGTATATCAACCTAGTGTAATAGTATATGATATGTTTGAAGCAAAACAAGTGAAAGAAGAATTAGAGGAAATGGGCTATAATGTATTCTATCCTAGTGGAGTAATAGACGAAGATGACGCATTATCCATAGTCGTAAGAAACTTGCAATTAACATTAACGCTTGGAATAACGGTTGTTGTTGTTTACTTTGTGGGATATTTTGTCATGAGGAATGTAATTGTAAGTAAGAAAAAAGATTACCTAATATATAGAAGTGTAGGGGCATCTAAAAAAACGATTAACAATGTTTTAGTTTTTGAAATTCTTTATTTGACATTAGTTTCATTTGTAATTGTAATTGGATTACTAATGATAAATGAGAATTTTAATACGGTAATACCTAGATTGCTTAGATATTTTAATTTATATAATTATATTGTTATACTTCTTCTTATTAACCTATTAATGATATTTATGTCTCATAACTTCAATTCGAAAATCTTTGAAAAGTCAGTGATTAGTTCACTGAAAGCAGAGTAGGTGAGATAGATGATTAAACTAAATAATTTAAATAAATATTTTAATAAAAATAGAAGTAATGAAAATCATGTAATAAAGAATACATCACTTGAGTTCCCTGAAAGTGGACTAGTTGTATTTTTAGGAGCGTCAGGGAGTGGTAAGACTACTTTGTTAAATGTGATAAGTGGTATGGATAGTTTTAACAATGGTGAAATTACTATTGACGATGTTGTAATGTCGAAGTATGATGCAAAAAAATGGGACATAGTTAGAAATGATTATATTGGATATATCTTTCAAAATTACAACTTATTAAAAGACCTAACTGTTCAAGACAATATTGAACTAGTACTTAGAATAAATGGTATTACAGATGAAGAAGAAATAAAGAAGAGAGTAGATTATCTACTCAAAGAAGTTGGAATGATCAATTACAATAATAGAAGAGCAGATCAACTAAGTGGAGGGCAACAACAACGTGTTGCTTTTGCTAGGGCATTAGTTAAAAATCCTAAAGTTATTATTGCTGATGAACCAACAGGAAATTTAGATAGTAAAACTACTATTGAAATAATGAATATTATTAAACAAATATCTAAAGATAAACTTGTAATAATGGTAACGCATGAACAAGACCTTGCTGAATTTTATGCTGATAGAATAATCGAAATATCAAATGGATCTGTTATAAGTGATGAACAAAATAAATATGCTGGTAATTTATCAGTTATTCAAGAACAAATTATTTTCTTAAAAGATTTAAGTAAAAGTAGTTTGGTTAGTGAAGATGTTGATTTACTTGTTTATTCTGATGAACAAGGCAAGAAATTTGATAAAATCGGTGTTCAATTTATTAAAAGAAATGAAACATTATATATTAAAGTAAACTCAACAGATTATAAAAGAATTAAGTATATTGATAATGAATCTGAAATTGAGTTAGTTGATTCTCATTTTAAAGCTCCTGAAATAGAAGATTCTTCATTTGATTTCGGAAGTGAAATAGTAGAATCAAATGATGCTAAAAAACGAGGAGTAATCACGATAAAGGATTCATTTAAATATGCTCTTCGTAAAATGAGTAGTACTAACGCTGGTGGAAAAATGCTCTACGTCGTTCTTGGCTTAGTTGGAGTGGTAATTAGTATTAGTATAGGATTAATTGGGCATATCACTAATGTAGATGATTCTCAATTTGTTAATATCTCAAGAAACTATATTAGAATATATACTGAGAGTATTTCCTTTGACGAAACACTTGCTTTTGAAGAATATGATTTTATAAGAGAAATCTCATTAATTGATGATTTGGAAACATTTAATATTGAAACAGAGTTATTTTATGAGATTAATGGTTCTATTGAAGTGGAAGCACATCCCACTGAATTATCATTATTAGATCCTAATAAGATTATTTATGGAGAGTATCCAGGGGATTCTTATGGAGTTGTTATTGATTATACAATTGCGGATCGACTTATCAAGGATTATTCACATAGAGGAATTGAAAGTTATAAAGATATTATGGATTGTTCATTCAAACTTCAATCAAGTGGAGTTGACTTTGATGTTAGTGATGAAGCAAGTTTGACTTTTCCAATTGTTGGAATCGCAAACGATAGTTCTCCAACAGTTTGGATGAAACCAGAATTAATTTACTCATTAGTTGTTTCTTCAATGATCGATCCAGATATTCTTGGTGATGGATTTGAATTGACTACAGGAGAAATGCCTGATAAACCAAAAGAATTGTTAATGAATGTTAATAGTCCATATATAAGAGACAATGGAGTACCAAGTAATGTTGGTATTGAAACAGGGAGATATGAGGTTGAAGGTACATATTCTTATTTTGATAATGGCAAATCATATGATAGTAGTTTGTTATATATATCTAGTCTTGAATATATGCAAAGAGAGTATTTTAATACACAGTTCTTCATATTTGTTAATTTCTCATTTTTAGCATACGTTGATGATCCTGAATTTGCTATAAAAGCACTTGAAGAACTTGGTATAGAAGCGAAAAGTGATTATTTAGATGACTATGATAGATATCAAACATTTGAGTTTGAACAAAATGCAGCATTTTACATATTCGCAATAGTTGGGGTTGTTACTTCAGCAATTAGTATTTATTTCATTATGAGAAGTAGTTTGATATCTAGAATATACGAGGTAAGTGTATATAGATCACTTGGAGCAACTAAAAATAATATTCGTAAGATGTTTATTGTGGAAGTAGTCCTTACTACAACAATAAGCAGTGTTATTGGTTATTTTGCAATGATAATTTTACTGCTTAGAGCTCAAAGCCAAGTAGTAGAATATATTGAGTTAGTTAGGTACCCAATACTATTAACATTAGGAGGGGTTTTAGGCATTTATATTATCAATACATTCTTTGGTTTACTACCGATTAACCTATTGTTAAGAAAGACTCCAGCTGCTATCCTTTCAAAATATGATTTATAATAGAATAAGCCACTTATATTTAGTGGCTTATTCTTGTTTATTAATATTATTATGTTAAAATATATTTTGTATTTAAATTAAGAAAATAGGTGAAACCATGGAATTACTTAAAAACGATTTAAAGAAATTACCTGTACTCTTTATTGGATTCATCTTTCTATCTTTTGGAATAGTATTAACTAAAAGATCAGATTTAGGAATGGATGCTTGGGGAATCTTCCATCAAGGATTGTCAGTAAAACTTGGTATATCATTTGGACTTATAATAATTTACTTTGGATTAATAGTGTTAGTGTTGAGTATTTTGTTTTTGAAAACAAAAATAGGAATAGCAACAATACTGAATGTTTTAATAGTTGGATTAATAATCAATTTTTTTGATAACTTAATTACCTATATTCCAGATACAACTCTTGAGAAAGTATTAGTAATTGTTGTAGGGCTTGTAACACTATCATTTGGCAGAAGCCTCTACATTAGTTCAAGACTTGGAGCTGGGCCTAGAGACGGTATATTTGTAGGACTTAGTAGAATTACAAAAATAGATGTTAAATATGTCAAACCAGCTATTGAATTTACAGTTCTTATTATAGGAGTATTACTTGGGGGAACATTTGGATTTGGAACGATTTTTTTAATAATTACATCAGGATATCTCGTTCAATATTTCTTTAAATTACTGAATTTTGATCCTAAAACTTCTTCACAAAGTAGGTTAATTGATTATTTACCACAAGTAAAAAAAGGAACAATTTAAATGTTCCTTTTTTGTTTGTAAATTTTTATATTGACTAAAACGTAGCAATTAAATCGGTATAATCGATTGTTAAGATACCTATTTCAATATAATGAAGTGAACACTCCTCCACTTAATTGAGTAACTCAATTTGAAGAAGGGGCTTCTTAGGTTGTGCGAGCTACTGCTCGCAAGATTACTAAGCTAACAAGGCTGTCCCAGCCTCTATTGTATTTGTTAACCAAGACATCATACCTTTTGTAGCGATATTAATCGCTGCGTTATGATCTCTATCTATGACATTACCACTATCCTCACATTTGTATGACAAGTAGTTTACAAATTTGTTATAACTTATGTCTGATACTTGTTTGCTAAAATATTTTGTTTTCATCATTTCAACTAAGTCTAATGTTTCTACACAAACAATATCATACATGTTTACTAGTCTTCTTGATTCTTGATGTAAGAAATCATCTCTTTGATTTCTTATCTTCTCATGAATGTTAGCTACAACTAGTTTTTGTTTGTAGTAATTGTTGCTGCCTTTCATTCTTTTAGATAGTTTGCGTTGTGCTTTTGCTAGTTTCTGTAATGTGTTTATATAGTACATTGGGTAATTGGCTTTCTTACCTGTTGTATCTACATAAAAACCATTTAATGCGAAATCTAATCCAATCACTTTTTGAAAACTATCATCTATTACTAAAATCTCTTCTTCATATTCTATTCGAAGAGATACATAATACTTATTAGTTGCTGCTTTTATAATAGCTCCATATGGAAGTTCACGATGTTTACGTAATTTCACTATCCCTAATTTAGGTAACTTAACTCCATTATCCTCTATTCTGACATTGTCATTTGTTGTATGTGTAGTATAAGTATTCCTAAAATGTCTTTTACTTTTATAGTTAGGATAATTGTGGGTTCCTTTAAAGAAATTAGTAAATGCTG
>Ga0222628_1000202_pt1 | contig 29794 bp, 33 predicted proteins | sample AntAcemetageno95_FD_179860 | JGI IMG/M metagenome (GOLD analysis project Ga0222628, IMG submission 179860) | Saline water microbial communities from Ace Lake, Antarctica - #95 | ecosystem: Environmental > Aquatic > Non-marine Saline and Alkaline > Saline | place: Antarctica: Ace Lake | collected...
ATTTCTTGATTTTCTAGAATATCAGCTAGAATTGATTTTGATAAGTCTTTTGTTTCTTTTTCTTTCGCTTTTCTAATCAAAGAAACAAGTGAGTTATCTAATTTGTAGTTAATTTCTATTACAGAGTTTTTAACAAGCTTTGTAATTTCTAATAAATTGATTAAACGCATTGTTTTCACCTTCTTTTTCTCAAGTTAATTATAACATATTTGTTTGTTTATGATATAATATAACTAATAAAATATATTAATTAAAAAAACATATATTTTACTTGATTATCTAATTGGAGTTTGATATAATTTGATAGCGCATAAAACTTACTATGGGAAACCATGGCGGAAGGAGTAATAACGATGAAAAAAGGAATACATCCAGAATTTAAAAAAGTATCAATAACTTGCACAACTTGCGGGAACGTATTTGAAGGTGCTAGCACATTAAAAGAATTACGTGTCGATACATGTTCAAATTGTCACCCATTCTATACAGGTGAACAAAAATTTGCAGCTGCAACTGGTCGTGTTGAGAGATTCAACAGACGTTACAAAGCGGTAAAAGAAACAAAAGAAGTAAAAGAAACAAAAGAAACAAAAGAAGTAAAAGAAGTAAAAGAAACAAAAGAAACAAAAGAAGTAAAAAATTAATAAATATAGCCACTTAGGTGGCTTTTTATTTGCACTAAAAACGTACTTAAAAGGCACTAAAAAACCCAAAATTTAATTTGGGTTATTTTATTATTTATAGAATTTTCTAGCTTTATAATCAGTATGAATTAGTTCATGAGCAAAATCTGAACCTGGTTCAATTAGCCAATCTTTATATAATTTTAATATATTCTTGTTAGTATGAGATTCCCTATGTTTCTTATGATCATCAATACTATACAGAGATTGTGTTCTAAGTGCACTTATATCAACTGTATCTTGGATTTTAGCAGGGTGAATAGGTTGTCCACCACCATTAATACATCCTCCGATGCATCCCATAAATTCAACAAAGTGATAATTTTTCTTTACTTTCTTCATTCTTTCAAAGAAATCTTTTATACTAGCTCCACTATGTACAACGGCAATGTTTAATTCTTGCCCTGCAAGAGTATATGTAGCTTCTTTAATACCTTTATGCCCTCTAACAGGCTTAAAGTCTATCTCACTAGCTTTTTCTCCTAAAACTTCTGAGATTGTACGAAGTGATGCTTCCATTACTCCACCAGTAACTCCAAAAATAACACCTGCGCCGGTATATTTTGCCAGATAACCAAAAGGTTTTGCATCTTCTAATTTCATTAGATTGATACCTTTACGTTTTAGTAATCTAGCATATTCTCTAGTTGTAAGAACGTAATCAACATCTCTTACACCCTCATGTTCCATTTCAGGACGTCTTGCTTCTTCTTTTTTAGCTATACAAGGCATTATTGAAACAAATACAATGTCTTCAATGTTATAACCAAGTTCAAAAGCATAGTGATGTTTAGCTATAATCCCACCAGTTTGTTGTGGAGATTTTGCTGTCGATAAATGACTTAAATAATCTGGTTCATATTGTTCGATGTAGTTTATCCAACCAGGTGAACAAGAAGTAAATTGTGGTAAGTTTTTACCGGATTTTACTCTTTCAAGAAGTTCATGTCCTTCTTCCATAATTGTCAAATCAGCAGCAAAATTAATGTCCATTATTTCATCAAATCCAACAAGTTCAAATGACTTAAACATTTTACCTTCAACGTTTTCACCGATTTTAGAACCAAATTCTTCTCCAAGTGCTACTCGCACAGATGGAGCTGGTCCAACAACAACTTTTTTGTTTTTATCTTTAAGTGCAGCAAGCACTAAATCAATTTCAGATTTTTCTTTTATTGCAGCAACAGGACAAGCCTGGATACATTTCCCGCAAGAAATACAACCACTATCTTCCATATTACGGTTTAAAGCTGGTCCTACATATGTTATATTACCACGTTGGTTGAAACCAAGAATATTTAACCCAGTATGAACTTCACAAGCAGTAACACATCTTCCACATAATATACATTTCCCACTATCTAAAACTATTGATAGTGAAGAATCATTGATTAATCTTTCTTTCTTAGAGAAATCTCCACTCTCACCATAGATGTTTTCAACGTTATATCTTCTCATTAGGTCAAGTAATTCACAATTGTGTTCTCTTTCACATGCCCAGCATTCAAATATATGATTACTAGCAAGTAATTGTAAGTTTTGTACAACTGATTCTTGAATTTCTTCTGTATCGGTTTTTACAATCATTCCATCTTGTACAGCTAATGTACAAGAGTTTTTAAGTCCTCTTATATTTTCAACGTCAACAACACATAATCGACAACTTGATGTTTCGTTGATTCCTTTTAAGAAACATAATCTTGGGATATTGAATCCCATTTCTTCAGCAGCTCTCATTACAGTGTAATCTTCTGGCACTGTTGTATCTATACCATTAATGTTTAAAGTAATATTTTTCATATTTTCATCCTCCTAGACAGTAATTACAGCATCAACAGGACATACGTTTTTACATACGCCACATTTAATACAAGCTGTAGTGTCAATAGTGTGTAGTTGTTTGACGGTACCATCAATACATCCTACTGGACAATTTATTGCGCATTTTCTGCAGCCAATACAATCATCTGTAATGAAATATTTAATTAATGGTTTACAAATTCCACCAGGACATACTTTATCTACAACATGAGATTCAAATTCTGGTCTGAAATGTTCAAGCATTGATAAGACGGGGTTAGGAGCTGCTTGCCCTAAACCACAAAGTGATGAATTTTTAACAGACAAAGCTAATTGTTCTAATTTGTCTATATCTTCCAAAGTACCATTACCTGAAGTGATAAGTTCTAACATTTCAAGCATTTTTTTTGTACCTTCACGACAAGGGGTACATTTTCCACAAGACTCATCAACAGTAAATTCCATGTAGAAACGACAGATATCAACCATACATGCATCTTCGTCAATAACTACCATCCCGCCTGATCCCATCATTGAACCAACTTCAACTAATGTTTCATATTCAATTTTTAGATCAAGTAGGCTTTCTGGTATTGCTCCACCAGATGGTCCACCAGTTTGAACTGCTTTTAATTGTCTATTTTTAGGGATTCCCCCACCAATTTCATATACAACTTCTCTTAAAGTTGTTCCCATTGGAACTTCTACAAGACCAGCATTTTTAATATTTCCACCTAAACTAAATACTTTAGTACCTTTTGATTTTTCAGTACCAATTCTTGCGAACCATTTAGCTCCTTGGAATAATATTTCAGGTATATTTGCTAGTGTTTCAACATTATTTATAATTGTTGGTTTACCCCAAAGTCCTTTTTCAGCTGGGAAAGGAGGTTTATTTCTAGACATACCTCTTCCACCTTCAATCGAAGCAATTAAGGCTGTTTCTTCTCCACAAACAAAAGCACCTGCACCAAGTCTAATTTCGATATCGAAATTAAATCCAGATCCAAATATATTTTTACCTATTAATCCTAGGTCTTTAGCTTGAGAAATTGCTGTTTTAAGTTTTTCAATGGCTGTTGGGTATTCAATACGAACGTAAACATAACCTTTGTCTGCACCAATTGCATAACCAGCAATCATTAATCCTTCTAAAATACTATGAGGATCACCCTCAAGTAATGCTCTATCCATAAATGCACCTGGGTCTCCCTCATCTGCATTACAAATTACATATTTTTGATCAGATTCGTTGTTATAAGCGAATTTCCATTTAAGACCTGTTGGAAATCCACCACCACCACGACCACGTAAACCGGATGCTAACATTTCTTCAATAACTTCCATACGAGTCATTTCAAGTAATGCACGTCCAAGACCACGATATCCATCTTTAGCAATATATTCTTCAATATCATCAGGATTGATTAACCCGCAGTTTCTTAAAGCTACACGAGTTTGTTTTGAGTAGAATTTAATTTCATTAAAAGCTTTTACTTCTTTATTTTCTGTTAAAGCTTCATCAAATACTAATTTCTCAACAATACGGCCTTTGTAAAGATGTTCTTCACAAATTTCCTTTATGTGTTTGTTCTTAATCAAGGCATAAAATACACCTTCAGGATAAACAATAACAAACGGTCCTTGTTCACAAAGTCCAATACAACCAGTATTAACTAATTTGATTTCGTTTCTAATTCCGAGTCTTTCTAAATGTTCTTCAAATTCATCACGTAATGACTTTGCACCACGAGCAATACAGTTAGATCCACTACATATAAGTACATGGGCTCTTTCTATCATCTGTCATTCACCTACAATCTATATTTACCAATCACATAATCTAAGACAACTTTGCCACCGATAATATGTTCATTGACAATTCTTTCTGCGACTTCTTCATCAACCCTACAATAAGTTGTTCTTTCTTCACCTTGAAGAACTTCAACTATGGGTTCTATTGCACATTCACCGATACATCCAACTGGAGTTACGGTAACTTTTTCTATTTTGTTTTCAGCTATCATTTCAACAAACTTGTTCATTACTGGGCGAGCTCCTGCACTAATTCCACAAGTGGCCATACCAACAAGTATTCTCATACCGTCATTTTTACCACGCATTGTAACTTTGCTTTGTGCAGCGTCTCGAATCTTCTTTAAATCATCTAAAGATTTCATCTTGATTCCTCCTCTAAAATTGTCTTGATTCCTTCTCTTATATCATTTTTTATCCACGTAATTACATTGTAATCGGTGAATGGAATTCCTTCTAGAATGGTTTTTACTTCTCTTGTATCAAAAACGAAAACTTTATTATTAAATGTATGCTTATAATATATATCTATGTCTTTTTCATTTAAGGCAAGAATAATAATTGTATCTTCGATATCTCCTAGTGGAGCTCTATCAATATGATCATGACCAAAAATCGTTGTTACAGTTGTTCCTTTATTTACCTTTGAAGCTATAACCATATTGCCATTTGTCATTTCGGCAGCCATTTTAAATAATGATAATCCAAGTCCAACATTTCTAGTTGTTCTTGTTGTAAAGAAAGGATCTGATACTTCCGATAATGTTAATTCGTTCATACCGTGTCCATTATCAATAATATCGATTCTGAATAGATTATCTTCAATATTTTCAGTTATAATAATTTCTATTAATTTTGCATCAGCTTTTATTGAATTTTCACAAACATCAAGAATGTGTAGAGATAACTCATTCATTTTTTTTCACCTCTAAAATATTCAAAAAAACTTTCAATTGTTTTATCCTTTAATTCTAGAGAATATACTCTTTCTGAAATAGAAAGTAATGTATGCGCATCTGAATTGGATAATATCTTATATTTTTTAAGTTCTGGATGTTTTTTAAGAAATGCTTCTCTTGCGTATGTTGATATTTCAACTGCATCAAATTCAATATCGTTAAAATCAACAATATTATATGCACCCTTAGATGATCTAGCTATATGACATAATATTAGAACTCCATCATACTTTCTTACCTCTTTAACAAGTTCTTTGTAAGGTATTGATGTTGAGGTTAATGGCTTATGGAAATTTCCAATTTCAGTATCATATATATCTGTGAGTATTTGATCTGCTGGAGTAAATATTCCCCACTCCCCATTTAAGTGCTTTTCTAAGAATTTATCAAATACTAGCGCATCATTAAATGACCTAAAGAAACAAAGAACATCGAAATTCTCTTTTACTGTAACTTCTACCCCGGGAATAAACACGAACTCGTATGAATCTTCTAATTCTCTGATTACCTTAAGTTGTTTGGTTGTATTGTGATCTGTAATAGCTACAAAGTCCAATTTTTTAAGCATCGCCATATTTAATATATTATTTGGTGTCATAAAATCATCTGCACAAGGTGAGAGAATTGAATGCATATGCAAATCGTAATAAAATTTAATTTTTTACTCCGATTTCGTGCAAAGTTATAACGGTTTCTGATGTAGGAAGTTTTGTTCTTAATAGAGGTATATTAAGGGCGTTTGCCTTATCTATAATTGCTTGTTTTACTTGAGTATTGTGTGAAAATATCACACAACTTAAATCTAGTAAACTAGCAACCCCTAGAACATTTATGTTATTCAAAACTGTTATCAATATATTGCTTTCTTTGGCGAATCCCATTACTTGACTGAGTAAATCACATGAAAACATACCATTTACTTCGTTTTCAATTCCAGAATCATCTGAAACTAATTGAAAATGTTTTGAAGCTAAGACATCTTTAACTTTCATAATTATCACTACTAATATTAAATTTTATATATAGTCTTGTTCCTTCTATAGAAGATGTGAGTTCCATTTCATCAGATACTGCTTTGATGTTAGGTAATCCCATTCCAGCACCAAATCCATTTTCGATTGCATATGAACTTGCTGTTGAAAATCCTTCGCTCATTGCTTCATCTATTGATTCAATACCAGGTCCTCTATCAGTAAAAACAATTTCAACTACTTCATCGTCTATATGGATTGTTACTTCTCCCCCATATGAATGAATAACTACATTTATTTCAGCTTCGTATATCCCTATAGTAACCATTTTTACATAATCTCGAGTTAATCCTCTTCGCTTTAGTTCTCTTTTTGTTAGGCTTGCTATAGTCCCTGCGTTTGCAATATCATGTTTTTCAATTTTATATTCCTTGTAATAAGGTTCCAATTAGTCTGCTTCCTCAAGTACAGATTCGTAACTCTTAACACCGTTCATGAATAGCAAACCACTAGTTCTATACATTGTAAGACCAGTCCCAATAAGTGTAATACCGATTTCGTCTGCTAAATCAATTACAGATTGAGAAGGAGTTTTTCCCCTAACAAATATTATTGTTTCAAGATCTAAAATTTCTGCAGTTCTTAATGCTTGATTGGTAACTAAACCAGTTACAAGAGCACCATGAGCTCCGATGTAACTTGGCATTTGTTTAAGTAGCATTAAAGCATCACTCATTAAATCACAAACAAATGCGTAATTAATTTCCTTAACACATCTAGGGCATTCTAAATTGCATTGCTTTGCTTCTAGCAAATCTAATACACTATTCATTTCCATTATTTTCCCCTCGCATCTTTAATTATTTTTTTTGCTTTTGTTACACTCATTTCACCATATACATTTTCATCAAAACTCATTACTGGTGCCATACCACATGTTCCAATGCATCTAATTGCTTCTAAAGTAATTAATCCATCTTTGGTAGTTTCTCCAACATCGATTCCGAGTTCTCTTTTTACTGAATCAAGAATTGTTTGTGCCCCTCTAACATAACAAGGAGTTCCTAAACAAACTCCTAGAATGTGTTCACCTTTTGGGTCAAGCGAGAAACTTGAGTAAAATGTAACAATTCCATTTATTTCTGCTATAGAAGTACCCGTTGCTTCGGATACTACTTTTTGTACTGGTATTGGGATACACCCAAAAATCCTTTGTGCCTCGTGTAAGATAGGCAGTAGTGGTCCAGGACTTTTTAAGTGTTGTGTAATTTCTTTAAGTAATTCCTGTTTTTTTTCTTCTAATACCTCAAATTTTTTGCCCATTATTTTCTCCTTACTCAAATTATATTTTAGATTTCAAACAATTATAACATAATTGTCAAATTTTATAAAGTTTTTTTATGTTATTTTTAAATATTATAAATAACGGTTTTTCCTTTTATTAAGCCATCTAAAAGCAATACTTCAAGACTTTTGAAAATATTTTAGTTCTAGAAATATAATAATTTATAATATAAAATAATTTTTGTTTTCTCTTGTTTCTATTTTTGAAATATTTATTGTTTTTTAAGAGTGTTTATTGTATCATAAAATTAGTTGATTAAAGGGGTGGAATTATGTATCTAAATCAAAAAGACGGTTGGATTGAAGTTATTACAGGTCCAATGTTCGCTGGTAAAACAGAGGAACTACTAAGAAGAGTAAAACGTCTAGAATATGCAAAAAAACATATTGTTGTTTTCAAACCTCTTTTGGATAATCGATTTTCAGATGGCGAAGTTGTTTCACATAGTGATAGAAGAACCAAATCTGTCAATATTTCATTTGCTAGACAGATCTTTGATTATATAGATGACATGACTGAGGTTGTTGTTGTTGATGAAATTCAATTTTTGGATCAGGAAGCTGTAGAAATTGTAGAGTATTTAGCCAGTAAAGGTGTTAGAGTAATTGTTAGTGGATTAGATAAAGATTTTAGGGGTGAGCCCTTTAGCTTTATGCCTAAATTACTTTCATTGGCAGAATATGTCACGAAACTAACCGCTATTTGTGTTAAATGTGGCCGTCCTGCAACGAGAACACAAAGAATTGTAAATGGAAAACCTGCTAGATATCAAGACCCAATTGTGTTGATTGGAGCTGAAGAATCTTATGAAGCAAGATGCCGTTCTTGCCATAAAGTGTACAGAAAGCCAAACCTTTATAAAGGAAGAATAAGGAAAGCTAATGGATCACAATAAATTTATGAAACTGGCTTTGAAACAAGCTAAAAAAGGGTCCAAAAAGGGAGAAGTACCTGTTGGTGCAGTGTTAGTTAGAGATGGAAAAATCATTGCTAAAGCACATAATACAAGAGAAAAGTCAAACCTAGCAACAGGGCATGCTGAAATTAACGTAATTGAAAAAGCAAATAAAATATTGAAAAGTTGGAGACTTGACAGTTGTACACTTTATGTTACAATTGAGCCTTGTCCAATGTGTGCAGGTGCAATAATACAATCAAGAATAAAAAATGTTGTTTATGGAGCAAAAGATATTAAATCTGGAGCACACAATAGTGTAACAAATTTATTTGATCTCACATTTAATCACAGAGTAAATGTGAAGAATGGAATTATGGAAGAAGAATGTGGAGCAATAATTACAGATTTCTTCAAAGATAAAAGAAAAAAATAAATTGGATGTATCTCTTTTCAATCATCCTCATTCAATAGCCAGTAACGAATTAGGTCAGGTCGGGAACGAAGCAGCCTTAAGTTTTCTATCTATGTGAGTGGGGATGCTTGAGAAGAGATATTTTTTTAGGGTTGAAATCTTTATTACTCTATGGTAATATTACTATGAAGTTATATTGCTACTCAGTAATGGAGGCTTAAAAAATGGATAAATTTATGGTTATAAAATTACTCTCAGATCAGAACAGATTTAATATATTTATGAAACTATTAGAATACGACGAGCTATGTGTATGCGAGATTGAAGACTTACTTGGAATTAAGCAGGCTAATACTTCTAAACATTTAAAAAGATTTAAGGATCTTAATATTATATCATCAAGAAGAATGAAGAACATGGTAAAATACAGCATTAAGGAAGACTTTCTTAACGATAATGAAACTTTAATTAAGTACCTAGTGATTTAATGTTTTGTTTGCAATATATGGCCATTCTTGGTGGTTGAATTGATTGTTTTATGATTTTTATACGTTAAATATAATAATAGGAGTGGTTTGAATGATGGAAATTAAAATACTAGGTGGAGGATGTCCAAATTGCAAAGTCCTTTATAACAATGTTTCTTCAGCATGTAGAGAACTTGGAATCGATGCAGAAATTATCAAAGTTCAGGAATATGTTGATATAATGAAATACGATGTTATGACTACGCCTGCACTAGTTATCAACGAAAAAGTTGTTGGTTTAGGGAAACTAAAATATAAAAAAGTATTGGAACTAATTAAAAGTGAGTAAGAAATATATCTTCATCGATCTAGATGGAACAATAATTGATCATTCAACTAATAGTATTCCAGAATCTGCGAAGATTGCAATTAATTTACTACAAGAAAATGGACACGAGATAATAATAGCCTCAGGAAGACCTCCTGCACTATTTTATGGGATAGATAAAACACTTAATATTGATTCATATATTGCTTCAAACGGTAGAATAGTGGTATATAAAGGTAAACTAATTCATAGTGACTACATTGATAAAAAAGTCGTAGATAGATTAGTAAAACTAGCAGAGAAAGAAAAAATTGATTTAGCTTTTGAAAGCATGACGGATTACGTTCTGAACACAGATATTACTGACTTATCTTTTAAATTTAGTGATGTTTATCATTTAAAGTACCCGACAGTACATCATAATTATCACTTGCAAAATGATGTTTACCAAATGGTCTTGTTTTATACAAAAGATGATTATAAAAGATTTGAAGAATTATTCCCAACATTAAGTTTTCATTTTTCAAATGAATACGGGATCGATATAAATGCAACTGGTGGTATGAAAGAAATAGGAATAAAGAGAATAATAGAAGAAATGGGAATTAATATTGAGGATACTATTGCTGTAGGAGATGGGTTTAATGATATCTCAATGATTGAATATGCTCACTTTGGGATTGCAATGGGTAATTCTCATAATCCTGTAAAAGAAGCTGCGGATATGGTCACAGATAATGTAAATGATGATGGATTATACAAAGCATTTAAGATGCTTGGAATGATATAAAAAAAGTAGATATCTTAATCTACTTTTTTTATATAGAAATATGCTTTTACTCCATTTTCAACATTTTCAATACCAAATTCACAGTTGTGAGCTTTTAAAATTTCACTTACTAAATAGAGCCCTATACCTGTACCTCGATTTTCTAATCTTGAATTCCCCCTTTTTTCTGTTCTAAAGAATGGCATCCAAATATTATCTAAATCCTCAGTTTTTATATTAGAACCGAAATTGGTTAATTCAAAATATGCTCTATCTTTATCTTCACTAATTTCAATGTATATTTTTTCTCCTTCATCAGTATATTTGATAGCATTTGTAAAGAAGTTTGATATTGCTCTTGAAATTAACTTCATATCAGCTTCTATGTATACTGCTTTTGGGATGTTTAAATCAAGCTTAAAATTGTATTTGTTAATTATATGTTCAAAGTCCCCTATGAAGAATTTCACTGATTCAGACAAGTCGAATTCACTTATTTCTAGTTCAGTATTAGCATTGTCTAAACGGTATATTTGAAGCATATCTTGAATCATTGTTGATGATTTATTTATCTCATCAACAACATTTAATAGTTCCCTTTCTTGTTCATCTGTAGGGATTACTCCATCTAAAATACCTTGAATAATAACCTGCATAATCATTAATGGTGTTTTTAACTCATGAGATATTGAAGATACTAATTGTTTCTTGAGAGCTACTTGTTTTGTTTGATCATTATAAAGGGTTGTAACCTCTTTATTTTTTGTGTTCAGAGTTTCAAGGGCTTCCTTTAAGTTTCTTGAAATTAAGTTAATACTCCGAGATAATGAAGCACTTTCTTTATTCTTATATTCATGTGCTTCCATGTTGAAGTTTAAATTCGCTATTTCTCTAGAGACAAGATCAATGTTTTTGATTGGCGTAGACAACATATTAGATAATCTAAAGCTCCAAAGGAAAATAATAACAATTGCAGTAAGATAAACATAGTAATTGTATGAAGACACGATTTCTATAATATCTTGAGTGTCTTCAATAGGAACAATAGTTATTATATAGTCCCAAGTTTTAAGCCCATGAACGAATACTAGTGTATCAAATGGTCCATCTGTAGATTTATACCAGTAGCCATCTTCCATATATTCATGAGCAGGAAGATCTATAAAAGCTGAAGATAATTTTATTAATTCTTGTCTTACGATTGCATTACTATCAAAGGTATAGTTGAGATTGTTTGGTTTGTTTATTTCAACAACATTTCCATTGAATCTGATGCATTCAATTTCATTACATGAGATATTTCCATTAAAAACACTACCTGTAGAGTTGTTTATCGTGGATGGACTATAGTAATCTTCTGAATATGAATAAATAGTTAAGGCAATAACTTCGTCTACTGTATACTGATAGTCATTGTTTGGCACTATCATTGTATATAGGTTATCAGTTACAATGTCTTGTACAACTATTGTGTAATCAGTATATGAAGAAGTGAACATTCTAAAGTCACTTCGATTCACAATAACTGAATAAGAGTTGTTTTGAGACGTAAAATCATACATCTCATCATAGTAATTGGTTGTAGGCACATCATTCATTGCTTCAACATATGTCATTAAATCTTCATGAATTGCATTAAACTCTCTTTCAGTATAGAAGTTTTTAAAGAACTGAGCGTTAAGTAAAGATTGAAGAGCGAAAAATGAAGCGAATAGTAATATTATTGTAATAATTAGTTGAGTAGATATTGATCTATTTTTAAACAGATTGATGAAGGTTTTCCATACTTTTTGAAATCTTTTAAAGAAGTTTCTGAATTTATTCATTGATTACTTCAAACCTGTACCCTACCCCAAAAACAGTTTTAATGTAATGTGAATTTGGACCAAGGTATTTCCTAAGTTTCTTTACATAGGTATCAACAATTCTATCCTCTACATAGACATCAATTCCCCAAACTTCATCAAGAAGCAAATTTCTGGAACATATTTTACTTTGATGTTCTAGGAAGTATTTTAATAAGTCATATTCTGTTTTTGATAAATTTACCTCAATATCTTTTAGATATACACGGTGAGTTTCTAAATCCATTTTGATACCATCTACATTTAGAATCCCAGATGTTTGATTACTTGGTTCTGGGTTGCTTAGTCTTTCAAGCAAGTTCTTGACTTTAGCAACTAATATTTTAGGATTAAATGGCTTAGTAATATAATCATCAACTTTTAAAGAATATCCTTTTAGGATGTCTTCTTCTTCTGATAATGCGCTCATCATAATGATTGGAACATTAGAAGTCTCACGAATTGTTTTGGCGACATCCCAACCATTTATATTTGGCATCAAAATATCTAGACATACTAAATCAACTTTGTTTTTACTGATAAGTTGTAATCCCTTGATTCCATCAAGAGCACTTAGCACTTTGTATTTTTCTTTTAGAAAGTAATTAGATACTATTCTATTTATAGTTGGTTCATCTTCAATAATTAAAATTGTCTCTTTATCCATGTGATTCACCTCTTTAAGGATATTATATAATATAAATGTGAATAATTAAAGAATTGTAGTAGTTATATGCTTTACTAATAGCTCATTTAGTAATACAATGATTTTTATAAAGGTGATAATATGTATGATGTAATTGTAATTGGTGGAGGGCACGCAGGAAGTGAAGCAGCATTAGCTAGTGCTAGGTTGAATAACTCCACATTATTAGTAACAGGTAACATAAAAATGATTGCTTCAATGCCTTGCAATCCTTCAATCGGAGGCCCTGCTAAAGGAATTGTAGTTAGAGAAATTGATGCACTTGGAGGAGAAATGGGTCGTAATACTGATAAAACCCAACTTCAAATGCGTCTCTTAAACATATCTAAAGGACCTGCTGTTAGAGCGCTTCGAGCTCAAAGCGATAAAGTTCTTTACTCTAAAGAAATGCAAAATACGATAATGAAACAAGATAATCTCGATGTTATAGAAGCATATGTAGATAAACTAATTATTGAGAATGATGAAGCAAAAGGTGTTGTATTAGAAGATGGAAACAAATATTATTCTAAGGCAGTTATAGTTACTACTGGAACATTCATGCAAGCAATTATATTGGTGGGTAATGAAAAAACTAACAGTGGACCAGATAATCAAAAAGCATCTATTGGGCTTAGTCCTCAATTAAGAGAACTTGGGTTTGAAACACAAAGATTAAAAACTGGAACACCTCCAAGAATTAGAAGAGATTCAGTTGATTTTTCAAAGACTGAACTTCATGAAGGTGATCAAGTTGAAAGATATTTCAGTTTCGATAATATTAGCTACTTAAAAGTAGAAAATCAATGGCCTTGTTATCTAACTTACACTCATGCTAAAACACACGAGATTATTCACTTAAATTTAACAAAATCAGCGATGTATAGCGGAAATGTCGAAGGAGTTGGACCAAGATATTGTCCTTCAATTGAAGATAAAGTTGTGAGATTCCATGATAAAGAACGTCATCAAATATTCTTAGAACCTGAAAGCCAGTTTATTGATGAAATCTATGTACAAGGATTCTCTACATCCATGCCACATGATGTGCAAGAAGAGATGTTAAAATCAATTCCTGGACTAGAAAATGCGGTAATTGCAAAATATGCTTACGCAATAGAATATGACGCAATTGATCCAAGAACACTTTATCCAACGTTAGAAAGTAAAGACTATCCTGGGTTATATTTCGCAGGACAAGTAAATGGAACAAGTGGTTATGAGGAAGCTGCCTGCCAAGGATTAATGGCTGCAATAAATGCTGACTTAAAACTAAAAGGGAGAGAACCTTTAGTTTTAAAAAGAAGTGAAGCATATATTGGAGTACTTATTGATGACTTAGTTACTAAAGGAGTTAAAGACCCATATCGATTACTAACTTCAAGAGCTGAATACAGATTATTATTAAGACATGATAATGCCGATATTAGACTTAGAGAATATGGCCATGATATAGGATTAATAGATGAAGCGAGATATTCAAACTTCCTAATAAAAAAGAACAATATTGATGAGTTAAAAAAAGTACTAAGAGAACATTCTATATATCCAAAAAAAGAGGTTAACGATTATCTAATTAGTATTGGTTCAACAATACTAAAAGATAAATCAAGTATGTATGCACTTATTCGAAGACCTGAAATTAAAATCGAACATGTAAACTTTTTTGAGAATATAAGCAAATTTAGCACAGAAGAACTTGAACAAGTAGAGATTGATATTAAGTATGAAGGATATATCGATAAAGCCATGAAGCAAGCAAATAAGTTACTTAAAATGGAAGACTATTCAATACCAAAAGAAATAGATTACTCTTTAATCCAAAACCTTGCCCTTGAAGCAAGAGAAAAACTAATTAAGATTAAACCACTTACTATCGGGCAAGCATCGAGGATTAGTGGAGTTAATCCTTCAGATATCTCTATTTTGTTAGTATATTTGAAATCAAAAAAATAATAGTCATATAATATGATTATTATTTTTATGTTATTTTAAATAAATATATATTATGTTAAAATATAGACTAGGTGGTAACAATGAAAGCTAAATTTTATGAAATGTTAGAAACTCTGGGAATAACTATAAACGATGATCAATATAATAAGTTTGTTACTTATTTTGAATTGCTTATTGAGTGGAACGAAAATATAAATTTAACATCTATCACTGAATTAAAAGATGTCTTTATAAAACATTTCTTTGATAGTTTGTGTTTAGTTAAAGGAATAGACTTGAATAATCAAACACTACTTGATGTGGGGAGCGGGGCTGGATTCCCTAGTATTCCATTAAAAATAGTTTTTAATAACCTTGAGGTAACAATTATTGATTCTTTGAACAAAAGAATTAAATTCTTAGAAGCTCTTACCAAAGCTCTAGATATGGATGTTAGACTGATTCACGGTCGAGTTGAAGAACATAACTATAAGAACCATTATGATATTGTTACTGCAAGAGCTGTATCAAATCTGAGAGTACTAAGTGAACTTTGTATTCCTTTTGTAAAAGTGAATGGAGTTTTTATCGCACTTAAAGGTCCAAAATTTCATGAAGAGTATTTAGACAGTATAAATGCTATTGATATTCTTGGAGGAAAATTATCTAAAAATATAGAGTATGATATAGCTGATCAAAAAAGAGTTTTAACAATAATTGATAAAGTAAAAAGAACAAACGATAAATACCCAAGAATATATGGTAAAATAAAAAGTAAACCCTTATAGAGGTGATTCTATGAAACAAGAAACAGAAAAATATCAATTTGCACAATTAGGAATTTATAAAGAATCATTAGAATTAGCACATTTAAAAATAAAGACAAAAATATTCAACTTATTTGTCTTCGTTTTGGCTGGAATAGTTTTATATTTTCTATTACAACTTGGAGCTGAATTAAATACTATAATTTCATCAATGATTATGTTTGTCATATTACTTACAATTAACTTCGCTTTTTATTCTTATGAAGAAGATCTATATAATAACCTAAAAATCTCAATGTATGTAAGTACTTTGGCTGTTTATGTTATTGCTATTTCATTGATTCTTCAATATCAAACACCAAGCATGTTTACTGCATTGTTCTTGGCTTATGCGGTTACTTCGATATTCCAAGAATATAAAACAATGATTTTAAGTAATTTTGCTTTATTCATTTCTGGGACTTTACTAATAGTGCGATTCCCTGATATATTTGAGATTGTTGGAGTAGCTGAACCACAAACATTCTTTATATTAGTATTTCTGCTTATATTTGTATTATTACTTACTTTATCATCTTACATTTTAATTAAGAGAAAAGCATTCTTCTATAATCAATTAGCCGAGATTAAAGAATCTGAAATAAGAAATATGGAACTTCTAATGGAAGTTGAAAAAATAAAAACTCATTCAAATTTAGATTCAAAAGAATATTATAAATCCCTTAAAGCTTTCTCGGTAGAACTATCTAAAAAGATAGGTATAGAGAATGTTTTTGAACGTAAGATTGAGCTACTTAAAGACTTAAAGACTATGAAAACCGATGACATATTAAAAAAATATACTGAGTATAATATCAAAGAGGTTGAAGAAATTAAAATGATGGAACTAGAAGTAAGAAAGAAAATGAAGATGATTGGAATAAAAGCTAGTAAATCTTTTGGTATAGAAGTATCAAGGAAAGAGATCTTTTCAGAGTCTCAGTTTAAATCATTTAAGCATTTTGGAGATGCACATTATGTTAAAATAATATCGTTTGTTGTATTTTATACCTTACTTAAATTAGACAAACCTTACTTATCTGCATTGGAAGAAGATAAGGTTAAGGATATTTTATGCAATTCGGAATATTTTTATCGAATTGATCGAGAGATTATTAATATCTATTTAGAAAATAATATGGTTTTCGATACTATCATAAATGACCACATGAAGGGGGATAGATAGTATGAGAGCAATTGCTGATCGCATTCTAAATAGTGAATTTCTTACTTTTAATGAAGTGTTGAGATTAAAAGTAGCAATAGTTACTATCTTCCTATTTGTTTTTATTTTCCTAAGTATTCCACTATCAAGTTTTAATGATTTTACACTGGATATTAATATTATTGTTCCAGTTGGATTTGCTTTGTTATTAACATTGACACTTATCTTGATGATTTTCAATTTAAATAGATGGGCAATGCATTTGAGTATTTATACAATTATAGGATTAACAATTTTCTATGTTGGTGGATCTAATCACTTCTATGGGTATATATTGTTCTTTGTTACATTGACAATTATTATATTTTATCAAGATGTAATTACCTATTTAATCTATGGTGGAGCAATCACAGTTTACGGTGTGTTCTACACAATTCAAAATGGTTCGTTTATCTTAGGTATCAACTCACCAGGAGCTGAAATTTCAGTGCTTACATATCAAATCATTTTAATAGGATTTTATATAGTGTTTTTAGTTCAATTTATCATTTCAGATAACATATATGAGAAAATGAATAATGAATGGGTTAGGATGAATAAAGTGCTTGAAAAATATCAGGACTTTAGTCTTGAGTATCTAATTGAGATTAGTGAAAAAAATGAAGAGGATCTAATATATAAGAATGTGAAGTTCCAACAAACAATTAGTGAACAAGCAGTGTTTATAAATGAATTTTTCGAAGAAGAAGGAGACAATATAGCTGAATTTGTAGAGTTTTATTTTTTCTTGCATGATCAAAACATTGATGATATCATTTCTGATGAATCTGTTCCTCCAGTTACTAGAAAATATTCAATGGAATTCCAAAAATACTTATTAAATAAAAGAAGTGAATTAGTTTCATTATTGTTTAATTTTTCAACTTTATATAAAGGAGATAACAAATATGATGAAAAGAGATATGAATATAGTTTAGACAAATTATTCTCAAATAAAATAGATAAATTGTTATCTCTTGCTATTCTTTATAAGTATCTAAAAACAGAAATTACTCAGTACGATAAGTGGGGTAAAATTGAAAGAATTTTGAATCACGAAGAGATAACTGAATTATTTGTTTCCAAAGAATTTAGAGAATTTATATCATTTGAACAAGTGAACTTTTACTTGGATAATCAAGAATTATTCGAGAAGTTTTTATAAAATGGTTATCCACAATTTTTGTGGATAACTTTTATGCTATTTCTATGTAATTAGAGATTTAACTATGATAAAATATAATTGCTTTTTAAATTAATGAGAATGCGTAATCAAGAGGTGTAGAATATGGGGAAGATATTATCAATTAGTAATCAAAAAGGTGGCGTTGGGAAAACAACTACCAGCGTTAATCTTGCGAGTTCTCTTTCGTATTTAGGAAAGAAAGTACTATTAGTAGATGTTGATCATCAAGCTAATGCTACAACTTATATGGGTATAAATAGAGCAAACTTAGTATATACAGTTGCTGATATTTTTAATGAAACTGCAAATATAAGAGATATTATTAAAAGAGTTGAAAGTGTGAATGTAGATATCATACCAGCAAGGTATGAACTAGGGAATATTGAAAGCAATTTGATTTCACATGAAAATAAAGATTTCATTCTTTCTAATGCTCTTGAAGAAATTAGAGATGATTATGATTTCATTTTAATTGATTGTCCACCTTCACTTGGAATAGTTACTATAAATGCATTAACTGCATCTGATAGTGTATTAATTCCAGTGCAATGTGAGTTTTTAGCATTAGATGGATTAACGCAATTATTAAACACAATCAGAATGATCCAAAATAAACAAAAACACAATCGTAAAACTTTGACTATTGAAGGTGTATTGCTAACTATGCTTGATACAAGAAGTAATATTGGATACGAAGTAATAAACGAAGTAAAAACATATTTTAAAGAAAAGGTTTTTAAAACGATAATACCTAGAAATGTAAAATGTTCTGCTGCTCCAAGTTACGGGTTACCTGTTACTGAATTCTCGCCACGATCAAAAGGTTCAATAAGTTATCAAAACTTAGCAAGAGAAATGGTAGAAATAAGTGAGTGACACTAAACTAGGAAGAAAATTCAGTGATTTAATGGCAGAGAACAAAATCGATTTTAAAGAAAATGAAGAGATATTAGAAATTGAAATAAATTTAATTAAACCTAATCCAGATCAACCAAGAACGATTTTTGATGAAAAAAGTCTAATTGAATTAGCTGGATCTATAAAAGAACATGGTATTTTTCAACCAGTAATCCTAAAACCTTCTGGGAACGGTTATACTTTAGTTGCCGGAGAAAGAAGAGTTAAAGCCGCTAAAATGGCAGGATTATATACAATTCCATCAATTATTAGAGATTACAACTCTATATATCTTTCCGAACTTGCGATATTAGAAAATCTTCAAAGAGAAGATTTGACACCAATGGAAGAAGCGATAGCTTTTCAAAAAGCTATCTTTAATTTGAAATATACACATGAAGAACTCGGTAAAAAAATCGGGAAGAGTAGAGTGTATGTTACTAACATTATTGGATTACTAAATTTACCAGCAAGTGTTATTAATGATGTAAACCTTGGTACAATAACAATGGGACATGCAAGAGCACTAAGTAAACTTAAAGATCATAATTTATGCATTAAGTTAAGAGATAGAATCATTAGAGAAGGTTTGACAGTAAGAGATATCGAAGGTATAATTAGAGGACTTTCTAAAGAAAAAGAACATCCAATAGTCTCAAATGATGATCTTCAAAAAGCAGAAAAGAGATTATTTAGTAAAATTGATCCTGGGATCAATTTTAGATTTAGAAAGAACAACATCACATTTACATTTTCTAGTCCGGAAGAACTAGAAAAGTTAATAGATTATTTGACTAGGGAGGAATAACAGATGACAAGCATAAAAGAAGTATTATTTGATTTATTAACAGGGTTATCGATCCCTGAAGCAGCATCTAATTTAATTATTGTTGTAATGATGATAATTCTTTGGATAATAATAGGTATTGTTGCTCGAATAGTTGTCAGAAGGCTACTTCATAGAGTATTGAGAATTAAGAAAAAAGGTCCGCGAGCTGTAACAATTGGAAAAATGACTTCAAGCTTAAGTAAATATTTCATTTGGTTTATTGTTGTCATGGCAATACTAAATGAATTGAATGTAGATTTAACTCCATTTATTGCAAGTGCTGGAGTTATCGGGATTGCTCTTGGTTTTGGAGCTCAAGCAATTGTTAAAGACTTTATCAGAGGATTTTTTATCATCTTTGAAGAATCATTTAATATTGATGATGTTGTAGAGATTGGTGGATTTAAAGGAACTGTTATATCTTTAGGTTTAAGAATAACTAAAATTCAAAATTGGAAAGGCGAAATTAAAATACTTAATAACGGAGATATAGATAGTATTATTAATTATTCAAGAGCTGATAGTATCGCAATAGTAGAATTTGGTGTTGCATATGATACTGATTTATTGAAATTACAGAGCTTAATGCCTGATTTTGCTAAGGTTACTTATGATAAATATAAAGAAATTCTAGATACTCCTACTTTTTCTGGAATTATTAAACTCGCAGATTCTAGTATTAATATGAGATTTATTGCAAAAGTTGTGGCTATGAAGCATTTTCAGATTGAAAGAGATATACGAAGAGATTTAGTATTATTCTTAAGAAGTAACGACATAGAGATTCCGTTCCCTCAAGTGGTTATTCATAATGCAAAAGATTAATATTGGAGACATATTAGTACTTAAAAAAGGACATCCTTGCGGAGAAAACAAATGGGAAGTAATTAGAATTGGTGCAGATGTTAAACTTAAATGTCTTGGATGCGAAAGAGTTGTTATGATTGATCGTCCAACACTAACTAAAAGAATAAAAAAAGTAATTAATCTTGAAGATTAATTACTTTTTAATTTGAAATGAAAATGATACACCATCTGTAACATTCTTCGCCATACACACAGAATCAATTTGTGATAGTGTTTGTTGGACAATGTAAAGCCCAAGGCCTGTACTTCCTTCAGCGCGGCTGCGGGACTTGTCTACTCGGTAAAACGCATCAAATAGTTTGTCTATTTTGTCGTTATCGATTGAAGTTCCATAGTTAATAATTTCAAATTTTATGAATTCATTTAAATTTAAAACTTTAATTTCAATTTTTGAGCCTTTTGGAGTATATTTTATAGCATTTGTAAATAGGTTACTTACTATCAATTCCATTTTCATCTGATCGGCCATTATGATTGAATCTTCTAATGTTAATTTAACTTCAATACTAGAGTTTGTATAGAGAAGTTTAAGAGACTCATCAATGGTTTTAACAATAGATGATAAATTTATTTCTTTCCATTCACTTGTATAATTTGGATTATCTAGGTTATATATTGTAATCATGTTATTTATTAGTTTATTTGTTTTCTGTACTTCTTGTTGAATAAGGGATAGATTTGTAATTCTCTCCTCTTCAGTTTCAAAGATATTTTTCTCAAGAGCTTCAGCAGAAGCTTGAATTACTGATAAAGGAGTTTTTAGTTCATGACTCATGCCACTAACAAAATCTCTTCTTGTATTTTCATTTTTATTTTCTCTATCTAAACTAGTTGATAGTTGGATATTTTGTTCATTTAGACGTTCTAATGTAGATTTAAGATTTAAACTTAATGAATTAATATTCTTCGCAAGTTCTGAGAATTCATCTTGAGTGTTAATCTCAATTAATGGATTACTGAAATCTAGATTTGATAAATCTTTTGTAGCCTTGTTTATGAATAACAAAGGTTTTGAGAATTGTTTTGAAGAAACAAAGGCAAAACCAATGAGCAATGCTAAAACAATTGAAAATATATAGATATTTACTATTTGAACAGCATCAACTATATCCTCAATATGACTCATAGGGTAAACACTTATCAATACATTGGATTCACCATCGATTGAAGTGTTTGCTACAAAAACGAGATTAGAAAATTTTGAATCATCATTTGATGTATAGTAATAAAATCCTTCATCAAATTCTGTGGTTGAATCAAAACTTTCAGCCACGATATTTATTACTTCATTTGAAATAATCGGGCTGATTATATTTGAGGTAAGTAAAACATTACTACTTACATTTGTAATCTCACCATTAATTTGAATTTTAGCACCTGAATCTAGTCCAGATATTAAACTGGAGTACATTGGGTCGATAGTATGCATTCTAGACTGGATAATCATACTCCCGTTAAGCCTTAACATAGAAGGAACATAATTACCGGTATCAGAGTGATAATACAATGAAGCGACTATTTCATCTCCTATATGGTATTCTCGTTCATGGAGGATAGGAGCAAAAATAGTATATACAGTAGAATTATATTCAACATTGATTTCATCTAATCCTAATTTAGTGATGTCTTGAAATTGACTTATAGGTAAAATAATTGAAGTAGTTTGAGTTTCTTGTGAGAAATTCCCAACTTCTTCAACAAGATTCGTACTATTAATAGTTTCAAAAAGAATAGATATTTCTTCTTTAGTATTGCTTATTGTTCTTTGAGTGTAGAACGTTCTAAAGATGAGTCCTTGAAAAATGAATAAGAGAATAAACACAGAGAGGTAAATGAGTATAAGACTAAAGAATAATTTCTTTATGAAGCTACTCTTAATATTAATTTTCTTCATCAAACTTATATCCTATTCCAAATACTGTTTGGATATACTTTCCCGAATCTCCTAGTTTCTTTCTTAATACCTTTATATTAGTGTCCACTACTCTTTCTTCGACATAGACATCCATTCCCCAGACTTCATCTAATATCGTTACTCTGTCTAAAACAATGCCTTTATTTTTTATTATATATATTAATAAATCAAATTCTGTTTTAGAAAGATGAATTACTTCATCATTTATTTTAACCACTCTGGAATCAATATTTATGTTTAAGTCTCCTATAATCATTAAATTAGTATTGTTTATAGATTTTGTTGAGTGATATCTTTTTAATACCGAGTTAGTTTTAGCTACTAAAACGGAAGGTGAAAAAGGTTTAGTAACATAATCATCTACTTCTAAATCAAATCCTTTTAATTGATCCTTCTCGCTATCTAAGGCTGTCATCATTATTATTGGTATATTACTCGTTTGTCTGATGCTTCTTACAACATCCCAACCATTAACATTAGGCATCATAACATCACAACAAACAATATCAATATTGTTTAATCTGAATTTCTCTAAACCTTCTAATCCATCATTTGCAGTTAAAACTTTGAAATTACTTTTTCTAAAATAAGCTGCGATTATATTTTGAAGACTTAGTTCATCTTCTATTATTAAAATTGTGTATGACATGATACCACCTCTTTAGATATAATATATCATATTAATATACATAAATCTTTATTTTTCACAAGACCTTCACATTTGAAGATAAAAATATAATAACAACTGATATTTATGATACAATAAATTAATAGAGGTGAGAGCATGAAACAAATTATAGATGAGATAATCGATTTTAGAGATAAAAGAGGTTGGAAGAAAAACGATAAACCAGATAGTTTAGCGAAATCAATTATTATTGAAGCAGCAGAATTACTAGAGAATTACCAATGGGGAACAGAATTTGCTGACATTCAAAACGTAAAAGAAGAGATAGCAGATGTGTTAATTTACTCCATTGCTTTTGCATATGATCAAGGCTTTGATATAGAAGAAATTATTAGAGAAAAACTTGTTAAGAATTCTATAAAATATCCAGAGAAAAAATAACTTGATTTATCCACCCAATTAGTATAGAATAATATTTGCGAGTTTGGGAGGGGTAGCGAAGAGGCTAAACGCGACAGACTGTAACTCTGTTCCTTAGGGTTCGGCGGTTCGAATCCGTCCCCCTCCACCATTATTGGGCTATGGCCAAGTGGTTAAGGCACCGGACTTTGACTCCGGGATCGATAGTTCGACTCTATCTAGCCCAGCCATTTTTCATATTAAAAGAAATTGCAAAAAAACGTTCAAATGTGTTGACATTAGCAATAAGAAATAGTAAAATAATCTACGCACTTATGTCTTTTTGGTGGGGGGCCTGTAGCTCAGTTGGTTAGAGCGCACGCCTGATAAGCGTGAGGTCGATGGTTCAACTCCATTCAGGCCCACCAAAAATATATGGGGCCTTAGCTCAGCTGGGAGAGCGCCTGCCTTGCACGCAGGAGGTCAGCGGTTCGATCCCGCTAGGCTCCACCATATTTTGTTTTAAATCTTTGATAAGTAAATGTTTTTAATAAATGGAGGATTAGCTCAGTTGGGAGAGCACTTGCCTTACAAGCAAGGGGTCACTGGTTCGAGCCCAGTATTCTCCACCATTTATGCCGAAATAGCTCAGCGTGGTAGAGCAACTGACTTGTAATCAGTAGGTCACGGGTTCGACTCCTGTTTTCGGCACCATTAATGTGTCCTGTTAGCTCAGTTGGTAGAGCATCTGACTTTTAATCAGAGGGTCAGAGGTTCAAATCCTCTACAGGATACCATTTGCCTGGGTGGCGGAATTGGTAGACGCGTTGGACTTAAAATCCAATGGTAGTAATACTGTGCCGGTTCAAGTCCGGCCCTAGGTACCATGCTTTTTTTATAGTATGTTCGAACACGGGTTAGTTCATTTAATGACCTAACCGATAAGTAAAGAGTAAACGATAACTCGTTTTCTCTTAAAAATATTTACGAAGTAAATCTGGCGGTGTAGCTCAGATGGCTAGAGCATCCGGTTCATACCCGGAAGGTCGTGGGTTCGACCCCCTCTGCCGCTACCAATTTTGGACCCGTAGCTCAGTTGGTTTAGAGCCCCCGGCTCATAACCGGTAGGTCGCAGGTTCGAGTCCTGCCGGGTCCACCATCTTTTTTACTAATTCAGCTTTGGAGGAATACCCAAGTCCGGCTGAAGGGATCAGTCTTGAAAACTGACAGGGCGTTTATAGCGCCGCGGGGGTTCGAATCCCTCTTCCTCCGCCATTACAATATTCAGAGCATTATTTAACACATGAGTTAATTACTCATAATATCGCGGGGTGGAGCAGTCTGGTAGCTCATTGGGCTCATAACCCAAAGGTCGTAGGTTCAAATCCTTCCCCCGCAACCAATGGTCCCGTGGTGTAGCGGTTAACATGCCTGACTGTCACTCAGGAGATCGCGAGTTCGATTCTCGTCGGGACCGCCATTTTTTGGCTCTGTAGCTCAGTCGGTAGAGCAATGGATTGAAAATCCATGTGTCGACGGTTCAATTCCGCCCGGAGCCACCATCAACATCTTATCTAAGCCCTTTTAGGGCTTTTTTATTTTTGTCCTCTTGAGCAATGGACCTATGGATTTTAGGGGGTTTTACTGCTTTTTTTAGGTCCATTGCTCACATTGATGTTTTCAAGTCATTTACTGGCTTCTTTTTTTATGGTAAAATTATTTTTGAGGAGATGATTTTATGAAGAGGATGCTTTATGTAATTATGTTTTTACTTATAGTTTTTAGTTTGTCAGCATGTAACTCTGATGATGATACAAGGACAGTTGTTGAAACAGAATGGATTTATGATTTTATAGGAATTAAATCAATTGAGGTAAATGGGGAATTATTTACCACTTTTTGTAAACATGAAAAGGATAGTGAGGGATGGAATACTTTTACAGATGCTAGAAAATACACAGATGATGACGGTCAGGAATATACATCATATGATGATGGAGGATGCAAAGTATTCTACGAAAACACAATGTATCATGGTTTTGATTTACTTGAAAGTGAGTTACTCACTATAGAAGAGTTAGAGTTACTTGAATTTCCTTTTTGGGAAGTAGTAGATTAAACTGTTCAAGTATTATTAGGGTAGTGTTATAACTATTACTCCAGCGTAATTTCTTTATATAATAGTTGCATTTTAGGTCTCCAACACCTTCGAACTATGAAATTGTAATTTAGATACCGTTTTTTGCAACATAGGGAGATAATTTTAAGAAAATTCATCATTGTAGTATAATATATATAAATGAGGGATGTTATATGAAAAGATTAGTGATGCTGATAATGTTATTTATTATAATAAGTTTATCTGCATGTGAAAATAATCAAAGTGAAGTTGAAGAAAACACTTATGAATATTTATATGATGATACAAGGACAGTTGTAGAAACAGATTGGATATATGATTTTATAGGGATTAAATCAATTGTAGTAAATGGGGAATTATTTACCACTTTTTGTAAACATGAGAAAGATGATGATACTGGATTATGGATTACACCTGGAACTGCTAGATGGTATACGGATTCAGATGGGACAAAATATATTTCTTCTGCTTTTGGTTCATGCGAAGTCTTTTATAACAAAACAATGTATCACGGGTTTGATTTGCTTGAAGATAACATACTTAATGTAGAAGAATTAGAGTTGCTTCAGTTTCCATTTTCTGAAGAATTAGAGTAATCATTTGTATGCATTTTAGGTCTCCAACACCGTTAGTACAATTTAGAAGTCATTTACTGGCTTCTTTTTTATGAGTTAATCTCTTCTAAAGCAATCTCAGAATGAATGATAACTTCTTGAATTTTCGATATTATTATATCTTTTATTGTCTGTCTACATTTCAAGTCTTCAGCTAGAGCAATGGACTTGATAAATTTGTCTGCATTGTTTTCAAGCTCTTTTCTATCATTAGCGCTAAATTTAGCCATTTATTTCACTTCCTTCATTGTTATTTTTTTGTAGGAACGGATTAAAAATCCATGTGTCGACGGTTCAATTCCGCCCGGAGCCACCATCAACATCTAATTAAAGCCCTTAAAGGTCTTAGTTCTTTACGATTTTATATAGAATATGATATTATAAAATTGGATTGTGACATTTTTGTAACATTTAAAATGTATAATGATTTTATTATGAAAGGTAGTGTTGAATATGAAGAAATATATAATAGCAATAGTATTTTTGCCTTTAGTAACATTAACGGGATGTGCAACAACAGAAGATGATCCTGTAGAAATGGAAGATTTAGCAATTAGTTATACATTAACTGATTCAGGACAAACAAGATACTTTGATGCAGAAGGTAACATTATTGATGCACCAAGTGAAGATGAAGCATATTATGGACAAGATGCACAGTATGTAAATATTGAACAAACATATGAAGATAACGAAGACGGGACAATCACTGATTTAAATACAGGATTCATGTGGCAACAAACATCAGAATTTGATCGTTCTTCATTTGATGATGCACAAGAATATGTAGAAAATTTAGAATTAGGTGGATATACAGATTGGAGACTTCCAACAATTGATGAATTATATTCATTAGCTGATTTTGATGGAGAGTTAATGCTAGACGAAGACAGTACTCCATATATTGATACAGACTATTTTTATTATGAATACGATGAAAGAATGATGTTTGCAGGGCAGTTTTGGTCTAGCACTTTGTATCTTGGAGGCGGAATCACAGATATGGATACACAAGGAGCATTTGGGTTTAACTTTGCGGATGGACACATAAAATCATATGGAACAGGATATTATTTTGATGGAACTGAATTTGGAAATGAGCCTGGATGTTTTGTATTAGCTGTTAGAGGCGAAGAAAATGTTTATGGTGTAAATGATTTTGTAGATAATGAAGACGGAACAGTCACAGATGAAGCCACAGGATTAATGTGGCAAAGTACTGATGATGGTATTACTCGTGATTGGGTTGAGTCTTTAGAATATGCTGAAGGTGTAGAATATGCAGGATATTCTGATTGGAGATTACCTAGTTCAAAAGAACTACAAAGTATTATTGATTATTCTTCAGTAAGTATACCTGCAGTAGATGAAGATTTCTTTACAATTACGAACAGTGATTCTTACTTTTGGACTAGTACAACACATGGTGACTTCAAAGAAACAGCAATTTATCTAGCATTTGGATATGCTTATAGTACTACTTCGGATATAGATGACTATTATGATTGGCATGGTGCTGGTGCACAAAGAAGTGATCCGAAAATAGGAAATCCTGAAGATTATGACATGTCATCAATAAACGCAACTGATTTAGTTAGAATTGACAATTATGTAATCTTAGTTAGAGATGTAGATTAATAAAAACCATTTAAAATTATAAATAATCAAAAAGAGAGTTTCTTCCCTCATAGATAGGGATACAAACTCTCTTTTTTTGTCTTTTATCTTTGTACTAATATTTTTAAAGATGTATACTACATCGAAGTATATTCTCAATTATTAATTAAATATTAACCAACAACCAGATGTATTGACGGTTGTAATTTAAGTTGATAGAATATGAATTATTAATGTAATAGTAAACAAATGGGGGTTCTCATATGAACGAAAAAGGTGTGACGTTAGTCGAATTACTTATTGTAATTATTGTCATGGGTATTATAGCAGCATTTACAATTGTAAAAGTAGATCAAATAGTAACTACAACTAAAATAAATGTAGATTCTTTTAATCTGTCTACACTAAATACAGTAACTGATAAATATGCACAACAATATGCAGGCAGTACTTCTGATGTTTTTGATGGATTTAGTACTGATGAGTACCGTATGCAATCTCTAGTAACAAAAGGCTATTTAGATAGTATGATTAGAGTACAACAATCAGGAGCAAGTTTTGAATGGGTTGTAGTTGATCAATTATGGTATCTTGAAGGTGGACTGATAAATGGATATTTCGATGGATCAACTGTTAACTATACATTCAATTCTGATTCTCTTGATGATATAACAGGAGACGGTGTAGTATCATATGATATGTCAGATTGGTCTACTGATAATGGCTACTTAGAAAATACTACAGGAGAATCAAGAATATTTGTTCCTATTTCTTCAAGTACATATGATATTAATGTCAGTGCTGCACTAAGTTCCGGTAATACTGGAGGATACGGGGTTTTCTTTGATACAACACTGAAAAATGATGATCCAACAAAAGATGAAGGATTAGTTCTCCAATTTGATAGAGGTTGGGGTGATGGAGCAATAATAGTAAGACCGAGATCAGACGGTAGTGAAAGTGGACCGGTATGGACTTTGAGAGAATCTGAATCAGCTTTAATTCCATCCAAAACAGTAGATCCTGATTGGTGGACAGATACACATGACATAAGTATTGTTGTTACAAGTGTTGATGAAAGTACAAGAGAAGCAGAGTTCTTTATTGATGGATCAAGCCTGGGTTCTTATACATATTCAAATGAAGTAGAGGGAGAACAAATCTATACTGGGTTTAGAGGTTGGGGAAGTAGCCCAACAGAATTCTATTCTTTAGATGTTAAATGAAGTAAAGAAGCTATCTCTTCAATGTTACAATAAAACAGACAGTAAAAAATAGAGGCTATGATAAAATTTAGTTATCATAGTCTTTTTGTATACAAGAAGTGAGAAGAACAAATTAAATAGATATATTGAAAACAAAATATATGTTAAAATAAAAGATGACTTTCTAAGTAATGTCAATAATATAATTTAAACTATATATTTCAATAAAAAACATACTAAAAACATCACAATAGTGACTAATTTTAAAAACTATGATAATATTAAAGAGTAAAAGCAGTTTTATTTTTACATAAAGAGAATATGATCCTAATAAGTTTAGTGGACGTCGCAATCACACTTTCCTTAGTAGACTTATTCTCTTTTTTCTTTGTGTAATAAACATTTGTGGATAACTTTTTAAGGCAAACAAAAAAGCCTATGATTTCTCACAATGTCATTAAGTTAAGAATCAAAAAGTAACAAATGACAAATAATCAACAGAAAACAAGAAAATTCGAAAGAATTTCCTTGTTTTTTTAAGGTTAGAGTAAAACAAAAGACTGAATTCAGGAAATT